>OGMW01000019.1_pt1 | contig 144762 bp, 116 predicted proteins | sample 1573281 | NCBI WGS metagenome assembly OGMW01 (sample SAMEA2581907, study PRJEB24529) | metagenome | biome: Human gut stool | place: China | collected 2011 | reverse complement strand
CAGCAGTGCTGACAGGTACCCAGTCGGTGATATCGTCACGACAGATAATCGTACCGCAGGCATGTACACCCGTACCACGCACGTTGCCTTCGAGCATTTTGGCATACTTGATCGTATCCCGCAACAGTGGATCAGATGACGCTTCTGCTGCTTGCAATTCGGGCACATAAGCAATGGCATTCGGCAAATTCAGTTTCTTATCAGGGATCTTGTCAGGAACCAATTTACACAAACGATCGGATTCTGACAAAGGCAGCTTTTGCACACGCGCAACATCCTTGATAGCCATCTTTGTCGCCATAGTACCGTACGTGATAATATGAGCAACCTTTTCCTGACCATATTTATTCGTCACCCAACGAAGCACATCACCTCGCCCGTCATCATCAAAGTCAATATCAATATCGGGCAAAGAGATACGGTCGGGGTTCAGAAAACGCTCGAACAGCAAATCATATTTAATAGGGTCAATCTTCGTAATCTGCAAGCAATAAGCTACTGCCGAACCGGCAGCAGAACCACGCCCCGGTCCAATCGACACACCCATGTTACGACCTGCTGCAATAAAGTCTTGCACAATCAGGAAGTACCCCGGGAAACCCATGGTCTTCATGATGTGCAACTCAAAGTTTATACGTTCATGTACCGATTCCGGCAACGGATCACCGTATAGCTTGGCAGCCCCGTCATAAGCCAGTTTAGCCAAATAATCGGCCTCCAGCTTCAAACGGTAAAGTTTGTCACAGCCTCCCAACTTCTTCACTTTGTCACGGGCTGCATCCTCGCTCAATACGACATTCCCATTCTCATCACGCGTAAATTCATCAAAAAGATCCTGATCCGTATACTTCTGCCTGTATGATTCTTCCGTACCGAAAGATTCAGGAATCTCAAAGTTCGGCATGATCGGTGCATGGTCTATACTATAAAATTCCACCTTGTCGCAGATCTGGCAGGTATTGGCCAAAGCCTCCGGTACATCCGAAAATACTTCATTCATCTCCTCCCTTGTCTTGAACCATTCCTGCTTGGAATAAAGCATACGCTTAGGATCATCCAGATCACGGTTCGTACTCAGACAGATCAAACGGTCGTGTGCCTCCGCATTCTCCTGATCCACAAAATGACAGTCGTTTGTACACACCAGCTTTATTCCGTACTTATCAGCCAGTTCCATCAATTTGGCATTGGCCTTCTGCTGCAGAGGGAACGTTTCACGATTGGCTCTCTGATTGGGATCTTTCACTTCATGCCGCTGCAACTCCAGATAGAAATCATCTCCAAAAACTCTTTTATACCACTGGACGGCCTCTTCAGCTCCCTCCATATCGCCAACCAGTATCTTATGAGGAATCTCACCGGCAATACAGGCAGAACAAACAATCAACCCCTCATGATGCGCTTCCAACTCTACGCGGTCTGTTCTCGGACGGGTATAAAAACCATCCGTCCATGATTTGGACACCAGTTTGATCAGATTATGGTATCCGGTCTGGTTCTTGGCCAACACGACCAGATGATAACGCCTGTTATCACCTTTATCCTTGTCCATCTGATAAAGCCTGCGTGGAGCTACATACATCTCGCACCCGAAAATAGGTTTAAACAACCTTTTTTTAGCGGCTTCCAATTCTTCAAGCGCCGTTTTCAGCTGTACGTCCAATGCGGGAAATTCCGGTTCCGGTTCTTCCACGAAATTGGCCTCTTCAGGAACAGGTTCCCCATTGATTTCCGCACGTTTACGAGCTTCCTCGGCTTCCTTCTTCTTCTTTTTCTGACCGTCTCTCCATTCTATCTGTGCTGCATTCTCACCTTTTTGCAACAGTTCGATACGTTTCTTCCATGACTTGATATCCGCATTGACCGGACCATTTTTCTTTTGGGTATAATTAAAGAATTCCTTTATACCCATCATGTTACCATGATCGGTAATGGCCATACCACGCATCCCGTTTTTCATGGCCTTATCCACAAGACGAGGCACACTGGCCTGTCCGTCCAAGATGGAATACTGCGTATGTACGTGTAGATGAACAAAATCCTGCATAAAACACAATGATTAGAACAAAAATAAGCACGAAAATGCGTGTAAAGTTAAGTCAGTTTTAGCAAAATCACAATATGAAAAGCTTTAATTTTAAAGAAAAAAGATTGTTAATAGACAACTGTAGCCAAAAGAAAGTTGAATATTTTGCATATTAAATAGAATATACCTACTTTTGCATGTTAAACTACATTGAACAATTTATGGGACGCAAACTAAGAAAACTTAAAAAGATCAGAATACACCGCGAAGGAACTCACACTTTACTGGGGGGCATCATTGCTTTACTGGCTGTTGATGCACTTTTGTATTATGGCTTTGACAGCAAACTGCCATTCTATCTGTTCACTGTTGTTGGCTGTATACTATATCTTATTGTGGTCAACTTCTTCAGATGTCCCATACGCCGGTTCGAAGGCGATACGGAAGGAATAGTCATCGCTCCTGCCGACGGCAAGATCGTGGTAATAGAGGAAGTAGACGAAAATGAATACTTCCATGACCGCCGTCTGATGATCTCCATCTTCATGAACATCGTCAATGTACATGCCAACTGGATTCCGGTTGACGGCACTGTCAAGCTGGTCCGCCACCATAACGGTAATTATCACAAGGCATGGCTTCCCAAAGCCAGCATAGAAAACGAACGCTCTACTGTCGTCATTGAAACGCCTGACGGTATAGAAATCATGGCACGACAGATTGCCGGTGCTGTAGCCCGACGGATTGTCACTTACGCCAAGGAAGGCGAAGACTGCTATATTGACGAGCACATGGGATTCATCAAATTCGGTTCCCGTGTGGATGTATACTTACCCGTCGGCACAGAAGTATGTGTCAAATTAGGCCAGAAAACGACCGGAAACGAAACCATCCTGGCCAAATTGCAATAATAAACTCTGAAAACATGGCAAATATCATTATCCGCCAGATTCCTAACAGCATCACATGCTGTAATCTGATCTCCGGTTGCATAGCTACCGGAGCCGCATTCCACGGCAATTATGTTTGGGCGATTACCTTAATTATCATAGGCGCGATTTTTGATTTCTTCGATGGCATGTCGGCCAGATTGCTGAAAGTTTCCTCGCCTATAGGTAAAGAATTGGATTCTTTGGCAGATGTCGTCACATTCGGCGTTGCACCGTCTGCCATGATATTCTACTTGTTTACCGAAGTAACATACCCGGCATTTATGGAACCTCTTCGTTCTTTCATGCCTTACACAGCCTTTTTAATGGCTGCTTTCTCGGCATTACGTCTGGCCAAATTCAATCTCGACACGCGCCAGACATCTTCCTTTATCGGACTACCGACACCGGCCAATGCTTTGTTTTGGGGATCTCTTATTGTAGGTAACTACAGTTTCCTGGTTTCAGAAAAGTTCAATGCATTCTTTCTGTTCTTCTTCATGTTGCTTTTCTGTTTCCTCCTGGTCGCAGAAATACCCCTTTTCGCTTTAAAATTCAAGAACCTGTCATGGAAGGAAAACAAGATTAAATTTATTTTTGTCATCACCTGCATACCCATGTTTATTTTCCTGAAATACAGTTGTTTCGCAGCTATTATTGCATGGTATATCCTACTTTCGCTTTTCACGGGGAAAAAGCAGGACGCTTGATTTGGCACGGTTCTTGTAGTTCTTTCTTTAAAACATAAAAAGAAAAATTATGGGTAGTCCACTTGGTTGTCTGTTAGGCTTTTTTTTAGCCATACTGGTCTTTATCGGCGTCTTTCTTCTGACTATTGTAGGGAAAGTCAAGCAGATCATGAATTCTTTTTCGCCCAAACATAAGGCCGAACGGAATTCATCCACCCGTCAGCAGGGTTATTCGCAGAACGAACAGACTTATTCTCAACAAACAAACAATTCAGGAAAGTCTTCTTCTTCACATCAGAAAATATTTGCAGATGACGAAGGAGAATATGTAGATTACGAAGAGATAAAATAAGAGCCAGACTTGACCGGCTCTTAACGTTTTCGCTTAAAAAAATCCTTTAACAGAGCTGCAGCCTCATCTGCCAAAATGCCAGACTGTACTTCTGTACGGGGGTGCAAGGCTTTCGGTGCAAAACTCTGGTATCCACGCTTATCATCTGACGCGCCGAAAACCAGTCTTTTGAGCTGTGCCCACCCGATGGCTCCGGCACACATTACGCAAGGCTCCATTGTCACATACATCGTACATTCAGTCAAATACTTCCCTCCCAAGGCGTTGGCCGCAGCCGTAATCGCCTGCATTTCCGCATGTGCTGTCACATCCGTAAGTGTTTCAGTCAGATTATGCGTGCGCGCTATGATCCTGTCACCACAAACAACTACGGCACCCACCGGAATCTCATCCTCAGAAAAAGCTTTACGCGCTTCCTCCAAGGCTTTTTTCATATAAAAAATATCGTCTGCCATCAATATACTTAAAATATCTGTCCGCAAAAATACTATTTCTGACATGAATCCCCAATATTTTTAATAAATTTGCAGAAACATAGCAAACAAAAGCCTATGGCAGCGCACTATGAGTTGGGTAAACAAGGTGAACAGGCCGCAGCTGATTACCTGCAAGGAAAAGGATACCATGTTCTGCACAGGAACTGGCACTACCGGCATAAGGAAATTGACATTGTGGCTGAAAAAGACGGCGTACTGGTCATTGTCGAAGTAAAAACCCGCAAAAACAATCTGTTCGGCAACCCGGAAGAGGCTGTCAATGGTAAGAAAATACGGAGAATTGTCAGTTCTGCAGATGCCTACATCAAAAAATTCGCCATTGATCTTCCCGTCCGTTTCGATATCATCACCGTTCTGCAGGATGGAGAAAAAGAACATCTCGAACATATTGAAAACGCTTTTCTCCCCCCTGTATTCTGACTGGCGCTCCACCTAATTTATCATAGAATGAATGCACTTTACACACTAGACGACTCCCCGTGGTTTGAATGGATCGAAATGGAAACCATCGATTCCACCAATAACTTTCTCAAAAGTTACCGGCCCGTAAGCCCCAAAGAAATGACACTTGTCAGCACCGACTTCCAGACCGCAGGACGCGGTCAGGCCAACAACAAGTGGGAAGCAGAAGCCGGAAAGAACGTCATTTACGGCATACTGATTCATCCACAGTTTCTTACAGCCAACCGCCAATTTGCCATTTCACAGATTGCAGCCCTTTCTGCCAAAGAAGCATTGGAAGACTATACAGACCAACTCTCCATCAAATGGCCGAACGACATTTACTGGAAAGACCGGAAAATAGGCGGAATGCTTATTGAAAATACACTTTGCGGCAAAAGCATAGAATCCAGCATCGTCGGAATAGGACTCAACATCAATCAGGAAGAATTCAAAAGCGATGCCCCCAATCCTGTTTCGCTGATTCAGATTATCGGACACGAAACAGAACGGATCTTTGTTCTGGCACGTGCAGTCGAACGTTTCAAACATTATTATCAGAAGCTTCGCAACGGGGAGGAAGAGCTGATTGCCAGACTTTACATGCAAGCCCTCTACAGAAATGACGGTTTCTATCCATACACGGATTCCAACGGTCAGTTTGAAGCCCGCATAGCCGGAGTGGAACCTACCGGTCACCTGCTTCTCCAGGACACAGCCGGAGAGATACGACGCTACGCATTCAAGGAAGTCAGATATCTGATACCAGACACACATCATCATTTAAATACCCTTTAAATCTTTATCAATATGGCAAAATTCAAAAGAATCTTACTTAAACTAAGCGGCGAAAGCCTGATGGGCGAACAGAGATACGGAATAGACGAAAAACGTCTGGCCGAATACGCCGAACAAATCAAGGAAATACACGACATGGGAGTACAAATCGGTATTGTCATCGGCGGCGGTAACATTTTCCGCGGACTCAGCGGAGCAGGCAAAGGCTTCGACCGCGTCAAGGGTGACCAGATGGGCATGTGTGCCACCGTCATCAACTCCCTCGGTCTCAGCAGCGCACTTGGCGCAATCGGTGTCAAGAGCCGTGTTCTGACCGCTATCCGTATGGAACCGATCGGTGAATTCTACAGCAAATGGAAAGCCATTGAATGCATGGAAAACGGTGAAGTAGTCATCATGAGTACCGGCACCGGAAATCCTTATTTCACCACAGATACAGGTTCCTCACTCAGAGGTATCGAGATCGAGGCCGATGTGATGCTCAAAGGTACACGCGTAGACGGTATCTATACAGCCGACCCGGAAAAGGACCCGAATGCCACAAAATTCAATGAAATCACGTACGACGAGATTTACAACAAGGGTCTGAAAGTCATGGACCTGACAGCCACAACCATGTGCAAGGAGAACAACCTGCCTATTTATGTTTTCAACATGGATGTCTATGGCAATCTGAAAAAGGTCATGGAAGGCGAAGACATCGGCACTTTAGTTCATAACTGATCGTCTCTTTCCTGAAGAAAAAACGTCACCCTGACCAACATTTCCATCAATGCAGATTTGTCAGGGTGACGCTTTTCATCACATGTATCGTTTACCGTGTATGAAAATCTCATGTTTTTTAGCACTGACAGCCATCTTACCTGCCACCATATATGGCCAGAACCGTGAGCACGCCGATTCCGTCGCCGAAAGGGATTTCCCCGTCATCCACCGGATCGGTATGGAATTGCGCCCGGGCTACATTTTTCCGACCAATCCTTTTCTGAAAGGAAACAATTCACGTGGCCGACATATCAATACGGCCATATCCGCCCATATCAGATATGCTTTCCAGTTTCATCCGGACTCATACACAGGAACGGTTTATCCTGATGCCTATCAGGGCATAGGCTGCGCATTCAACTCATTCGGTTCCAGAACCGAACTGGGAAATCCCGTCACCGCATACGTCTTTCAGGGAGCTCCCATTTATCGTTTTTCTCCCAAAATATCCTTCAACTACGAATGGAACTTTGGTGCCGCCTTCGGATGGCATCCTTATGATGCTGAAACGAATCCCTTCAACCGCGTAATCGGTTCCAGAATCAACGCTTATCTGAATGTAGGTTTCTTTTTCAAATGGCAATTATCTTCCCACTGGCTTTTAAATACCGGTATTGACCTGACCCACTATTCAAACGGCAACACCAAATATCCCAACGGCGGCCTGAATCTGGCCGGCGGCAAAATCAGTCTGACCTATATTCCCAATCCGGCCGACTCACGGACAATATCCCAAACACAATCATTCAGACCGTCCTTCAGACAACGTCTCAGCTGCGATGCCGTCATATACGGAACCTGGCGACGCAAAGGAGTGTTCATCGACGACAAGGCATTCGCCGCCCCCGGCATGTTTGCTGTAGCCGGCCTGAACATCAACCCCATGTATACAATCAGCCGCCGCTTCAAGGCGGGAATTTCACTGGATGCCCAATACGACGAAAGCGCCAATATCGAACAATACATCGCCACGTCAGCACTTCCTGAAGAACTGAAATTCTACCGTCCCCCACTTAAAGAACAGATCGGAATCGGCTTATCCGTGAGAGGTGAATACGTCATGCCTTTTTTCTCCATCAATGCCGGAATCGGCCATAACATATACTGGCACGGCAAAGATCTGAAAGGCTTCTATCAGATCCTGGCTCTTAAGTTTTCCTTGAGCCGCCATTGGTTTCTGCATACGGGCTACCAGCTTCATGATTTCCACTCTCCCAATAATCTCATGCTGGGAATCGGTTACCGTTTCAACCGTCAGTAACCCACCTGCCGACCATGCGGACAAAGCCCGTTTTCAGGCTTTATCACAAAGATTCATTCATAAATATTGCAGATAAATAAAAAATAGTTTATTTTTGTTCAATATTAAATTTTTTATCAAGCAAAACCAAAAAGAAACAAACTTATGGCAGACTCAAAAACAATTCTCGACGAAGCACAGGAAAAAATGGATATGGCTATCATGTATCTTGACGATGCTCTGGCTCACATCCGTGCCGGCAAAGCCGATGTCCGCCTTCTGGACGGCATACGCGTAGATTCATACGGCAGCATGGTTCCCATCAATAATGTAGCAGCTGTCAACACTCCTGACCCACGCAGTATCGCTATCAAACCATGGGACAAGAATATGTTCCGTGCCATCGAAAAGGCAATCATAGATTCTGAACTGGGCATTATGCCGGAAAACAACGGAGAAATCATCCGTATCGGCATCCCGCCATTGACAGAGGAACGACGCAAACAGCTCGCCAAACAGTGTAAGTCTGAATGTGAAACAGCCAAAGTCAGTGTCCGCAACGCACGCCGCGACGCCATCGATGCTCTCAAAAAAGCAGTAAAAGACGGTATGCCTGAGGACGAGCAGAAAAATTCTGAAGCCAAACTGCAGAAAGTACACGACAAGTACATCAAGCAGATTGACGACCTTTACGCTGCAAAAGACAAAGAAATAATGACCGTCTGATGAGAGGCCAGGTCATTCGAAATACAGGAAGCTGGTACGTCGTCCGAACTGACGACGGCCAGCTTATTGAGTCTAAAATAAAGGGTAATTTCCGCCTGAAAGGCATCCGCAGCACCAATCCCGTAGCCGTAGGGGATTTTGTACAGATCACCCCAAATGCCGAAGGTACGGCCTTCATTACCGAGATTGAAGACCGGAAGAACTACATTATCCGCAAAGCATCCAACCTCTCCAAGCAAAGCCATATCATCGCTGCCAACATCGATCTGGCCGTATTGGTCGTCACTATCAGCCACCCGGAAACCTCTACCGTTTTTATTGACCGTTTTCTGGCTTCGGCCGAAGCATATCGGGTACCGGTCAACCTGGTTTTCAACAAGACTGACAGCTACACCGAAGATGAAATCCGATATATGGAAGGTATGGTCTATCTGTATACCTCTCTAGGTTATCCCTGCTTCAAGACATCGGCTTTGCATCATGAAGGCATAGACGAACTCAAACAGGCTCTGTCCGGAAAAACCACTCTCTTTTCAGGCAATTCCGGAGTAGGCAAATCCACCCTGCTTAATGCCCTGATTCCTGACCTGAATGTCAGGACTGCAGAAATTTCTTCCGCACACGATACCGGTATGCACACCACGACGTTCAGCGAGATGTACGATCTGCCGGAAGGCGGACATCTGATCGACACTCCGGGAATAAAGGGTTTCGGAACTTTCAATATGGAAAAGGAAGAAGTAGACCACTACTTCCGCGAAATTTTCCGGATCTCGTCTGAATGCAAGTATGGCAACTGCACGCATACCCACGAACCGGGTTGCGCAGTACGTCAGGCCGTAGAGGATCACCTCATCAGCGAAAGCCGTTACCTCTCCTATTTGAGTATGCTCAACGACAAGGACGAAGACAAATACCGGCAAGGTTACTAAACAGATTTTTTTCAATATGGAACTATTCACAATTATTATTCTCTTTGCCTTCTGTTTCCTGCTGGCAGGTATTGAAATTTTTATCATTCCGGGATTCGGATTCGCGGGTATTGGTGCCTGCTGCTGTCTGGTCATTGCCAATATTCTTACATTCAGTCATTTTGGCATCACTACCGGATTGCTGGTAATGGGAATCTCGCTGATCCTGTGCGGCTTGTTCTGCTACTGGCTGATGCATTCCCGCACCATCGAGAAATATTCACTTCATAAAAGCATTGACTCCACGGCCGCCCGACAGGAACAGTTATCAGTACGTCCGGGCGATGAGGGCGTCACTGTCACCAGGCTGGCCTTGATAGGCAACGCTGACATCAACGGTAAACTGGTAGAAGTAAAATCTGCAGACGGATTTCTGGACGAAGGCACTCCTGTCATCGTGACACGGGTGGATGAAGCACAGATTACCGTCAAAAAGAAATAAATAACATTCACTCTTAAACTTAATACCATTATGGACCTCATTACCATTAACGCAGTGATTGCCGCAATCGGTGTCATCATCCTTTTGGCAATCTTCTTTCATTTCGTACCGTTTTTCCTCTGGCTCTCCGCTAAAGTATCCGGTGTGAAGATCTCTCTCATCCAACTGTTCCTTATGCGTATCCGTAACGTGCCGCCGGGTATTATCGTACCCAGCCTCATCGAAGCCCACAAGGCAGGACTTAAAACAATCACCCGCGATAATCTGGAAGCCCACTATATGACCGGAGGTCATGTACAGAGAGTCGTACATGCTTTGGTGTCAGCCTCAAAGGCCAACATCGACCTTCCTTTTGAAAAAGCCACTGCCATTGACCTGGCAGGACGTGACGTATTCGAAGCCGTCCAGACCTCTGTGAACCCAAAAGTCATCGACACGCCTCCCGTTGCCGCTGTGGCCAAAAACGGTATCCAGCTTATTGCCAAAGCACGCGTGACGGTACGCGCCAACATCCATCAGCTTGTGGGTGGTGCTGGTGAAGATACGATCCTGGCCCGTGTGGGAGAAGGTATCGTGTCATCCATCGGTTCCGCTGAAAGCCACGAACAGGTGCTGGAAAATCCGGACTCCATTTCCAAACTGGTATTAAGAAAAGGCCTTGATGCCGGTACGGCATTTGAAATCCTTTCTATTGATATTGCCGATATCGACGTAGGCAAAAATATCGGTGCCACCCTTCAAATGGATCAGGCCAATGCCGACAAGAACATAGCCCAGGCCAAAGCGGAAGAACGCCGGGCCATGGCCATAGCTGCAGAACAGGAAATGAAAGCCAAGGCACAGGAAGCACGGGCAGAAGTTATCCAGGCTGAAGCAGAAGTACCCAAGGCACTGGCACAAGCTTTGCGCGAAGGGCATATCGGCTTTATGGACTATTACAAACTGGAAAACATCAAAGGCGATACAGCCATGAGAGAAAACTTCTCAAAACTCAATAAAGAAGACATCAGCGACATTCTCAACAAAAAATAATATGAACAACGTTGTTTTACAGAATATCCGTACACGACGGAGTATCCGCAAATACAAAAAAGAACAGATCACAGACGAAGAATTAAAGGCTGTCCTCGAAGCCGGCACTTATGCACCGACATCAAGAGGCATGCAGGCACCTTTTATCATCGCCGTACAAAACGAAACATTCAAAAAACATCTGATCGCCCTCAATGCCAAGATAATGGGTACAGACAGTAATCCTTATTACGACGCACCGACCATCGTGCTGGTACTGGCTCCGGACGATGCGCGTTATCCTGTACAGGACGGCAGCTGTATACTCGAAAACATGATGCTTGCAGCCCATTCTGTCGGTTTGGGATCTTGCTGGATTCACCGCGAACAGGAAATGTTCGAATCTGAAGAAGGCAAAAAGTTGCTTCAGGACATGGGGCTCGCCCAAAACCTGATCGGTATAGGTGCCCTGGCACTCGGCTACCCGGACGGAGATCCGTCACCGGAAAAACCACGAAAAGCTGATTATTATCGTATAATCAAATAGATCACGCCTAACCAGTCAAAAGGCAAACCAATTTATTCAGACCTTGGCAGTGTAAAAACAGATCCTGCCAAGGTCTGATTTTTTATATTAAGAGCAAACGTTCCTTTTCTATCGCAAAAACATCATTTTCAGATTTCCTCTACCGCACTTTATATTACAAGCTTCTCATCCCCATATATGAAGCAAATAATATAATTTTACAAAATTTTGGTCCCAGGATTTACCCTGAAAGGGATTTTTTCCGACTTTACTTCCACCTGTTCACAGCATGGTATAACACTATGATCATCAACTGTTTATAGTATGAAGCAGTATCTTTCACATGTTTCATTGCCTCTCTCACTTGTTCCCATGCCCTTACAGCCACTATCGCATTCTTTTCCGACATCAAAAGCTTGGAAAATACAATTCGTCAAAAGCGCTGAAAATCATTATATTGACCTATATTCGACTCTAAACAGTCCGACCTCCCAAAGTAGATTTTTCAAAAAAGATTGACAAAAATCCACACTTTATACATATTCTTTCCCCGAACTTCCGGCTTACTTTCTGAAAAACTCGGTTTACTTTAAAAAAAGTAAACCTTACTTTTGAAAAAGTAAAGCTTACTTTTTTAAAAATGTCAATATTTTAAAATTCTCTTCTTAAGTCACAACTTCACAAAAAATCCTTTCTTTAAACCGGAAACAGCATAAGTGAAGGGCAGGTGAAGGAGAAGTGAAGGACATCATTCACCCTAAAACCCGCATTTACAAAGGAAGGTGAAGGGGTGAAGGAGTTTTTTGCGATAATGACCAAGATTGAATTTAGGACATAAAATAGAACGTATGGATTATAGTGTGTCCGGAATTTATCCGGACCACACTATACTATTTTTTCAAAGGTACTGCCTTCCCGGCCTGCTTCTTCATTTCACGGTCTGACCACCGTTTCAAACGTTTATACTCCTTTTTGGTCAGTGTCATAAACGAACCATGTTGGGGAGCTTCCACTCCTTCTATCGTGACAGGAGAATGAAAATTCTGCATCAGTTCATCTGCCTGACAGATTCTGTACTGCTTGGGACGTGTGGAATACTGAATATAAGCTACACGCCAGGTAGAATCACCAATCAGACGGAAAGCCGAACAGCCCTCACATTTCCGGTCGCCTTCAAAACGGACATAATCTGTCTCACTCTTTATCTTGTAGGGTCCTGTCAACTTATCAGCCGTAGCTGCAAAAATGCCGGGAGTGCCGCCTTCTTTCTTGATCAGCATGTGATACTTGCCGTCTGCTTCAATATAGTTGATATCTGCATCAATCGTCGCATAGCCCCAATCGAACATCAGACGGGGTTTGGTCAACGTAGTAAAACTCTTGTCGGCATAGGAATAATACATTCTGTCATACTTTTCCTCATCGGGATTCCACAATGAGTAATAAATCATATAGCCGCCTTTCTCGCCATTGTCCCACTGATAATCGGGATCCCAAAAAATCTGAGGTGCCCAGACCCGTTTAATAGTCGAGAAATCCTTGTATACATCAGGTGAACCGGCATCAGAAAATATCGCCGCCCCTTTGCGGAAATCAAACGTAGTGGAAGTCCAGTGAATCAGATCTTCACTTTTCAACAGGTTAATTCCATAATTGAACCACTGTTTGCTTTTTCCCACATTCATATCAGTGGTCACCATAAGATAACCTTTTCCGTCATACGTACGACATATATATGCATCACGCGCCCCCTGCTCTATCCCGCATAATTCGGCTACGTCGTAAACCGGACCTCCACCAAGCAAATCTTCATAATGCAGTCCGTCACGACTCAGTGCATAAGCTGTCCATTCGCCTCGTCCGCTCATGTGACAATACAAATAACCATAATCGCCTTTCTGAAAGTTCTGTGCAGACAGGGGCCATACAGCCCAACAAAAGGCCAGAACACCAAGATACCATCTTCGTTTCAACATACCTCCTATTATTTAAAAAGTTCATCCAGTTTCAGGTAAAGATCTTCAGATTCTCCCACGAAAACTTGTACGATCTTGCCATCCGGATCAATAAGGATCTTGGTGGGATATCCCGGAACTGCATATTTGTTTGTCAGTTCATCATTGAATCCGTTATAAAGATTAACCCACGGCAAGTCATGCTTTTTGACGCCAGCCCGCCATTTTTCTTCCGTATCCCGACAACAGATACCTACGAACTCTATATGGTCTTTATGCTTTGCATACGCCGCCTTCATATCCGGAATTCCTTTAATACACCATCCGCACCAGGTTCCCCAAAAATCCAGCAGGACATATTTCCCCCGGAAAGTTGATAATCCGATCTCATTTCCTTCCAGGTTCTTCAGCTTAAAATCAGGTGCCGGCATTCCCGGTTGGATATACTTTTGCGCTTCTTCTTTTTTCAAAGCGCTGAGATAAGAAGTCTCCAATCTGTCTATCAAAGGTTTCAGAACGCCATTTCGCACATCACTACCAAGCAGTTTACAAGCCTCGGCCCCTTCTTTCGGTGGAAGATTCAATGCCAGATAACCGGCCACCAACGTATTCGGAGCTGATTTGATATATTTCATCTTTTCTGCTGTTTTATCTTTAACCAAACGGACAAAAGCCTCAGACAATGAATCCTGTAGAGCCTTATCATTTTGACTGCCGGCCTGCAAATAAGCCTTGCCCAACTCAATCTCACGTTTTTCCAACGCGGTCAATCCTTCCAATTCGGACAACCCAGCATACAAAGCTGTTCCTGATGGTACCGGTCGGTCGACATCGCCAGACAAAGTCAGGCAATCGCCCGGCAACACAAAAAACGGCATACCGGAAAACATTCTTAACGGTGCATCTGGTTTTTCCGGCTTCGCCATAATACGCACACCGACCAAATCATCAGATGGAACCTCCAACGAAAAATGTTTTTCTGACAAAGGAACCGTATCAATTTTCAATAAGGAATTCCGAACCAGATCATAACTGAATACTAATATGGTGTCTGTCTTTACTCCCTCTACTGTTCCCTTAAGATTATCCGCTGCAGAAGTGGCAAACGGCGTCAAACATGCCAGGACCGTAAACAATCCACCCCATTTGCATGCTTTGTTTCTGAAATGCTTCATTTGCTGTTATTTTTAGAATTTACATGCAAAATAAGCGCTTTTCCACGATATCTCAAAAGTCTGACACCATTATCTGCCACCTGTTCAGGACAATCACTCTGTCATTTCGGATTTTCAGTCATACGCGCAGAAATGGCCAAAATAACCCCTAATGCCACACCAAGCAATGCCGCACACAACACCCGTGCTTCGGATGGCAACAGGAAAGTAACGGTGTGAGCAGGGAACCAAAAGAACGGAATGGTTTTCTTAAATACAAAATTCCACTGTACGTTCCAGTTCAATGTGGTAATAATACGAGTCATCGGTATCGGTGTCAACAGACTTTTCCACGAACCGCCACACTGCAGGATATGGGTATCGGTAATTTTATGAAAAGTCATAAACACAGGAGCAAAGAAACTGTTCATGGCCACCGATATGGAAAAAGCGACCAACACCTTCTGCCAACATAATGAAGCCCCCATCAACGCAGAAGCGTCGGACATGCCCAAATACTCCAATGCCTTAGGTGTCCCGTTGGAAAACAGGATCATGGCCAGATTGATAGCCATGCCAAATATCCCCCACACGACCATACGGGGCAATATACCGAATCCCTTCCGGTAATAAGCACCCGTACTGATACGTAATCCCAACACCTCACCCATGGTTGACAATATGGCAAATTTCAGGAAACTCATTACCATGCCATGTTCTGCGTTAAAGGATTTATACCAATCATACAAACCAGGATCAACAACGAAAGGAAGGAACACAGCCAGAACCAAAATGGCGAAAACAAAGTCTTGTCGTTTCATTATGATTAGATTTTAAAGGTTATGGCAGCAAATGTAATAAAAAAACAGCTGCGCCCTATCAAAGAACGCAGCTGATTTCACTATATCAAGTCTAAATTACTTCTTACATACAGGCCAGGGCTTGATCTGCTTGAAGAAATCATTACCCTTGTTGTCTACCAGAATAAAGGCCGGGAAGTCTTCCACCTCGATCTTCCAGATAGCTTCCATACCCAGTTCCGGATATTCTACACATTCAATGCTCTTGATATTATTCTGGGCCAGGATGGCAGCCGGACCACCGATTGATCCCAGATAGAAGCCACCATGTTTCTTGCAGGCATCTGTCACAGCCTGGCTACGGTTACCCTTTGCCAACATGATCATGCTACCGCCATGGCTCTGGAAGAGATCTACATAAGGATCCATACGTCCGGCAGTTGTCGGACCCATAGAACCACAAGCCATACCAGCCGGAGTCTTGGCCGGACCTGCATAATAAATAGGATGATCTTTGATATACTGAGGCAAGTCCTCACCCTTGTCAAGACGTTCCTTCAACTTGGCATGGGCGATATCACGGCCTACAATAATCGTTCCGTTCAATGACAGACGGGTAGCCACCGGATATTTGTCGAGTTCGGCAAGGATCTCGTTCATCGGACGGTTCAGGTCGATCTTCACAGCATTACCCTCGCCTGCCTGACGCAATTCTTCCGGAATAAGTTCACCCGGATTGGAATCCAGTTTCTCGATCCAGATTCCGTCCTTATTGATCTTACACTTGATGTTACGGTCTGCTGAACATGATACGCCCAAACCTACCGGACAAGATGCACCATGACGGGGCAGACGGACAATACGCACATCATGAGCCATATACTTGCCACCGAACTGTGCGCCAAGACCGATCTTATGCGCTTCTTCGAGCACCTGCTTCTCAAGTTCCACATCACGGAATGCACGTCCTGTCTCATCACCTGTTGTAGGCAGGTTGTCATAGTAATGTGTTGAAGCCAGTTTTACGGTCAACAGATTCTTTTCTGCTGAAGTACCACCAATGACAAAAGCGATATGATAAGGCGGACAGGCTGCTGTTCCGAGACTCTTCATCTTCTCGATCATGAACGGTACAAGGGTAGCCGGATTCAGGATAGCCTTTGTCTCCTGATAAAGATAAGTCTTATTGGCAGAACCACCACCTTTGGTCACACAAAGGAAACGGTACTCCATACCTTCTGTAGCCTCGATGTCTATCTGGGCAGGCAAATTACATTTGGTATTGACTTCTTCATACATGCTCAACGGAGCATTCTGGCTGTAACGGAGGTTTTCTTCCGTATAAGTCTTATATACACCTTTGGACAATGCTTCTTCATCACAATAGCCGGTCCATACCTGCTGTCCTTTTTCACCATGGATGATAGCGGTACCGGTATCCTGACACAACGGAAGCTTACCTTTAACGGCAATCTCGGCATTGCGGAGGAAAGTCAGAGCCACATACTTGTCATTGTCGCTTGCTTCGGGATCCTGCAGGATCTTTGCCACCTGCTCGTTATGTGAACGGCGCAACATGAAAGACACGTCACGGAATGCGGCATTGGCCATAGCGGTCAAGCCTTCAGGAGCCACTTTCAGTACGGGGGTTCCTTCAAACTCGCTGACAGACACATAGTCTTTGGTCAGCAGATAGTATTCAGTATCATCCTTGCCCAATTGGAACATCGGTGCATACTTGAATTCTGGTACGTTTGCCATAATCGTTGGGATTTAATAAATTAATTTTTCCATGCAAAGATAGTGAAAGGTGAGCGGAGAGACAAATGAAAAGCACAGTTTTTCAATCGGGCCATTCCGAACCCGCCTTTCCATCTTATTGAAATATTTCTGTATTTATTTACCGGAATATCTCTTATTGGGTTACTCATCCGAATTATCCTAATTCTTCTTCATCATACTTCTGGAAGAGGAAATCATTATAAGGATATTTCTGCACATGAAGTTCCCTTACTTTATCATACAAGACCTTCCTCAGTTCCTCGATATTGATTTTCTGACGGGCAGATATGAAGATGCAATTGTCATTCAGACGGGCCATCCATGTTTTCATCAGATCTGAAAGAGAAACGTTTTCCTTCGTAGAAGGTGTCAGGTCATCTTCTTCCTTTTCCACCCATTGGTAAGCGTCAATCTTGTTGAACACGATCATGCTGGGCTTATCACTGCATTTCAGGTCGGCCAAGGTTTTTTCCACCACCTGAATCTGATCTTCAAAATCCGGATGTGAAATATCGACCACATGCAACAGCAGATCGGCTTCCCTCACTTCGTCAAGCGTACTCTTAAACGAATCCACCAGGTCAGTAGGCAACTTACGGATAAATCCGACCGTATCTGAAAGCAAAAACGGCAAATTATCAATAATGACCTTCCTTACTGTCGTATCCAGCGTGGCAAAAAGCTTGTTTTCTGCAAAAACATCGCTTTTGGATAACAGATTCATCAAAGTGCTCTTTCCCACATTGGTATATCCGACCAATGCCACGCGGATCATTCTGCCACGATTACTGCGCTGGGTGGTCTTCTGCCGGTCTATCTCTGCCAAACGTTGCTTTAGCAGTGACATGCGGTTCAAAATGATACGACGGTCCATTTCCAACTGGGTTTCACCCGGTCCGCGCAATCCTACCGAACCTTTACCACCACCCGAACCGGAACCGCCACCCTGACGTTCAAGGTGAGTCCATAAACGCTGCAGACGGGGTAACATATATCTGTACTGAGCCAGCTCAACCTGAGTTTTGGCATTGGCTGTCTGCGCACGCATGGCAAAAATATCCAGAATCAGAGATGTTCTGTCCAGGATCTTGACTTTAAGTTCTTTCTCTATATTACGGATTTGCTTGGCTGACAGCTCGTCATCAAAAATGACCATACCGATCTCACGTTCGGCTTCTTCTTCTGTTTCAATATACTGACGGATTTCATCCAGTTTTCCTTTTCCTACATAAGTGACCGAATTAGGACCGTTCACTTTCTGGGTAAACCGCTTCACTGTCACCGCTCCGGCCGTGTGCGCCAAAAACTCCAGTTCGTCAAGATATTCGTTTGTTTTACGCTCATCCTGCGTCTGGGTAATCAGTCCGACAAGGACAGCTGTCTCAGCCTGCGCCTCAGAGAGGACAAATTCTTTCATATTTTCCTAATAATTTCTTAATGTTATTCCTTTTACAAAAAAATGACATACCATAACATCTGGCTTGTCCCACACCGCCAACCGGAAGGCCATAGTCCGGTGTGTGCTTATGTACGTCAAAAATACTAATATATTTTCAGAACACAAAAGAGATTTCTCAAAATATAAACAGCCTCACAGTATTAAAAAAACAAAAAGCATTCTGCAAGCCCATTCATTTTCATTATTTTTGTTCTGTTTAGCACAAAAGAACCATGAAGAAAACATCCTTATTTACAATGATGTCCTTTTTCCTGTGCCTTCCCATATTCGCCCAGCAGGCTCAGGAAGAAGAGACGACTCCCATACCTTACGCATTTCCGCAATACCGCAAGGCTACAGTCACCATGATGTTCGGAAGCAAGAAAGAAGTCATGGGCAATATTTATCTGGACGGAAGCAAATTCTACTTTCTCAAAGACAGCATTGCCATTGAAGCGGGATTAAGCAATGTCAGCAGAGTGGCCTTCGGTGACACTTTATACATGCCTGTAGACACTTCGCTGGCACGCATAGTGGCTACCGATGGAAACAAAATGCTCATCTGCATACGTACTATCGACAAATATAAGATGAAGGGGAGCAACGACGGCATACAAGGTGAAGACAAACGAGGTGAAGGCATGGCTTTTTTCCAACTTGACATGTTCAGTTCCATGGGATTCATAGAACTGAATCCGGAAAATATAGACAAGACAAAACTATTCCCGCTCAAAAGGGAATACTTCTTCATTCTTGACGGGGAAATCATTCCGGCAAAGGAACGTCCCGTAATGAAACGATATACTAAAGCGCAACGAAAAATATTAAAAGAAACCACAGAAGACCGTTTCTGGAGTTGGAAAGACGAAGAATCTCTGGTTAAGCTACTGAAATTACTATAATTACAAAAAGAGACGGTTACGCTTCTTTTCATTTGGCAAACCGTCTCTTTTTATATTTTCTCTTATGATGATTATTTCACCTGAATAACCAGATATTTGCTAACACTCCAGAAGGTTTCAGGCTTGGTAATCAATAATACGTACTGCCCTTTATTATCTTTTTCCAGTCTGTAGGATCCTGCAGGATGATTAGTCAGAAGCTTGGCACTCTTTGAATACAACTTGATTTCCTTATCGTAACGGATATCGATCTTAGTGAAATAATCTTTGTTGAAATCACCGCTCTTCAACACATCTCCGTTTTGAAGAATCTTCTGATCCTTAAGTTCAGACTTGGTTCCAAACACAAACCATGCTGAATTCAACTCCTGGTCCTGACGTGCCACGGTCTGACTCTTAGCCTTATTTTCCTCAGTCAGCGTATTGACATTTTCATTAAGCGTATTGATAGATTCCCCCTGCTGTTCTATGATAATATTTTTTTCAGCCAGCTGTGCCTCAAGTTCCTGAATACGCGCTTTCTGCTGCTCCAACTGAGCTGACAGATCATCAACCATCTTCTTCAGCTTATCCGCATTAATGCTGGACGTACGGAGCTTTTCCTTCAATTGGCTGATCATTTCACGATTCTGAGCCATAGCATCCTGAATGAACTGCATGTTCTCCCGGATCATCTGTTTTGAAGATTCAGATTCCATATCGCCATTGTTCACGGTAATACGGCCTTCAGCCTCATTGATACGACGGAATCCTTCCTGTATCTCATTTACCGTTCCCATAATTTCATTCAGTTCACTATCCTTTTCACTGATAACCTGCATCAATGAATCACGTTCCTGTGTAAAAGCCTCTTCCTTCTTGTTGGCTCCGTTGTTGCATGCAGCCAATGAGGCCAGACATACAGCACATAATAACATCTTTTTCATACACGTGTGATTTTAGTTTATACTCGATTTTTCTTTTTCTCTTCTTCTGCACCTGAAAGCACAATTACAATCTCCCCCCTCGGTTCAACTGTTTCATAATAAGAGGCGACCTCTTCCAGTGTTCCTCGGCGTATTTCTTCATGCACCTTGGAGATTTCCCGACAAACAGCCACTTGCCGGTCTGCCCCGAAAACTTCAACGAACTGCAACAAAGTTTTGGCCAGGCGGTGAGGCGATTCATAAAATATCATGGTACGTGTTTCCTCAGAAAGCAAGGCCAAACGGGTAGCACGCCCTTTCTTGGGAGGAAGAAAACCTTCAAAACAGAAACGGTCGCAAGGCAAACCTGAAGCAACCAATGCCGGTACAAATGCAGTCGCACCGGGCAAGCAACTTACTTCCACCCCAGCCTTGATGGCTTCACGCGCCACAAGAAAGCCTGGATCTGAAATACCCGGAGTACCCGCATCTGAAACCACTGCCACCGTATCTCCGGCCTTTAAACGTTCTATCACGCCGGCTACGGCCTGATGCTCGTTGAATTTATGATAAGCCCACATGGCATTCTTGATTTCAAAGTGCTTCAACAGAATACCCGTCGTACGGGTATCCTCTGCGATGATCAGATCTGCCTCTTTCAGTACTTTCAACGCACGATAAGTGATATCCTCCAGATTCCCCACCGGAGTAGGAACCAAATACAAAATCCCCATATTTATCCTACAAAAATGTAACAGGCAAAAATATAAATAAAAGCTTATCCTCAGTCTTATTTTATTTAATATTTAACAGTTGTTTACTATTTTGGCTCCTTTTCAGCGTCTTTCTATGTGTTTAATTATTACTTTTGCATAAAAGTAAAGTTGTGAATAATTAAAATAAAATGAGTCCCATTACAGAAAGAAACGGTGAAAACATTCGGAAAGGCCGTATTGAAGTCATCTGCGGATCCATGTTTTCAGGAAAGACAGAAGAACTGATCAGGCGCATGAAACGTGCCAAATTTGCGAGGCAAAGCGTTGAAATATTCAAGCCGGCAGTAGATACCCGTTATTCGGAAGAAGATGTCGTTTCACATGAAGGCAATTCCATCCCATCCACTCCCATTGACTCTTCTGCCAGCATCCTGTTACTGGCCTCTGACACTGACGTTGTCGGAATAGACGAAGCACAATTTTTTGACGACAACATTGTCAATGTATGCAATGAGCTGGCATACAACGGTACCAGAGTCATCGTAGCCGGACTTGACCTTGACTTCAAAGGTATACCCTTCGGCCCAATGCCTGCCTTATGCGCCATTGCCGATGATGTAACCAAGGTACACGCCATCTGTGTTCGCTGCGGCTCCTTAGCCTACATTTCACACCGGACGGTCGATAATGAGAACCGTGTTCTGCTCGGCGAACAGACTGTCTATGAACCATTATGCCGCTCATGCTACCAGAAAGCACTCAAAGAAACCAATCGGCAAAAGCCATGATCCCCGTTCAACTTTTTATATCATAGAACAACAATGCTGGAAAAGGAAATCACATTCGACCGTTTCATCCGCTGGTTGATTGCCATAGCCGGTATCGGATTGACACTGTACATATTACATCGTCTGAGCAGCGTATTGCTCCCTTTCTTTATTGCCTGGTTTTTTGCTTATATGATCTATCCGGCCGTAAAGTTTTTCCAATACAAGCTGCATCTGAAGAACAGAATTCTTTGTATAGTCATCACACTGCTGCTCATATTGGCTTTTATTGCCGGCATCGTTTACCTGATCATTCCTCCCATCATCTCTGAATTCATGAAGTTCAGAAGCATCACGGCAGAATTCATTCAAGACAACGGTGGAACAAGCATGGCCTTTGCCATAGAAAAGTTTCTGGAACGGCATATTGACCAGAATGTCATTCTACAGCTTCTTCACGAAAAGAACGTCATGGAAGCAATGCGCGTAGCAGTCAACCAGTTATGGAGTCTGGTTTCACAAACCGTAGACATTGTCTTCGCACTTATCGGATTCTGCATTGTCATTCTCTATTTGTTCTTTATCCTGATGGACTATGAAGAACTGTCGGATGGCTGGATCAAACTGGTTCCAAAACGAAACAGAAAGGTGGCTGCCAAACTGGTTGAAGATGTACAGCACGGTATGAACTCATACTTCCGCGGCCAGGCGCTGGTTGCGTTTCTTGTCGGTATACTGTTCAGTATCGGATTTCTTATCATCGACTTTCCCTTGGCTATCGGTTTAGGGTTATTTATCGGTTTTCTTAATCTCGTTCCTTATCTTCAGGCTGTAGGCTTCATACCGACCATTCTTCTGGCATGGCTTAAAGCCAATGATACGGGAGAAAGTTTCTGGTTCATCCTTCTGACAGCTATTATTGTGTTCATCGTTGTACAGAGCATACAGGATGCCATACTCGTCCCCAAAATAATGGGAAAGCTGATGGGACTTAATCCGGCCGTCATTCTATTGTCACTTTCCGTATGGGGAAGTCTGATGGGAATGATTGGCCTCATCATTGCTCTACCCCTCACAACACTCATTTTATCCTATTACCGACAATTCATCGAACGAGACGAACGAAAAGTAACGCTACTTGAGGAGAAAATGAAACTGGCCAAACAAAAAGAGGAAGCCATCCTTCACCCGGAAAATGATGCAAAAAATGAGGAAAATCCGGTCCAAACAGGGGAAAACAAAAAAAAATAGCACTTTTTTCAAAAAAATCGGCAAATAATTTGCAAATACAAAAAAAGTGCGTACCTTTGCACTCGCAATCACGAAACGATTAGCACTCAAGGTTGATTCGTTAGCTCAGCAGGTAGAGCACAACACTTTTAATGTTGGGGTCTTGGGTTCGAGCCCCAAACGAATCACTTAAGGAAAGCGATTATCTCAAAAAGATAGTCGCTTTTTTCTTTTGTATGCCCTAAGGAGAAGTCTGGCCAAGGTACAGTCTGAACACGGTTTCTACGAACAGAAACAGCAGATCAAGGGGCCGTAGAAAATTAATGGGCGTATTCTCGTAGAGCTTTGCAATTCTAAGAAGGAAAAACAGAACCCCAGAATATAACCAATACGGGCAGACTACAACAATAGTCTGCCCGTATTGGTTATATTTTGATTTATCCAAGAATCCGTATTACTGTTTCATCAGATAATCCTTAAAGTCCTCAAAGTTCTTACTCATCGGAACACTTTGTTTTTCACCTTTCATAAAGGCTGCCAACTTAGCCGGAATCTCAACTTCCTGACCTACGATCTGCTCAACAGTCGACTTGAATTTAGCCGGATGTGCTGTTTCCAGGAATACCCCATATTCACCCGGACGGAGATTCTCTGACAATGCACGGAAACCGCAGGCACCATGAGGATCCAACAGATAACCGTTCTTCTCAAAACAAGATTTTACCGTCTCAGCTATCTGAGCATCTGTATATGTAGCTCCGCTGATTTCTCCTGAAATTGCAGCATGACTACCTTTATACAAATCATATATACGGGCAAAATTGCTCGGATCACCCACATCCATGGCATTGGCAATAGTCTGCACGGAAGGACGCGGATTATACTCGCCTGTCTGCAAATAATTATAGAAAATATCATTGGCATTATTGGCTGCAATAAAACGCTTGACAGGCAATCCCATGACTTTACCGAACAGACCGGCAGTGATATTTCCAAAATTACCACTAGGTACACAAACAACCAACTGATCAGCCTTACCCATCTTTTTCATCTGGGCATAAGCATAAAAATAATAGAAGGCCTGAGGCAAGAAACGGGCTACATTGATAGAATTGGCTGAAGTCAGCTTCATATGACGATTCAGTTCCTCATCCATAAAGGCATTCTTCACCAATGCCTGACAATCATCAAACACACCATCAACCTCCAAAGCCGTGATATTCTGTCCCAACGTCGTAAACTGGCATTCCTGAATGGCACTAACCTTGCCTTTCGGATAAAGTACATAAACATGAATACCTTCTACACCCAAGAAGCCATTAGCAACCGCGCTACCTGTATCTCCAGATGTCGCAACCAGCACATTCACCTGCTTGCTGCCTTCCTGTTTGATAAAATAGCCCAGAAGACGTGCCATAAAGCGCGCACCTACATCCTTAAACGCCAATGTAGGACCATGGAACAGTTCGAGTGAATAAATGGTGTCTGTCACCTTCACTACAGGACAATCAAAACTCAAGGTATCATAAACAATCTGCCGCAGCGTCTCAGCCGGTATATCCTCTCCAAAAAACGCATCCGCTACTTTATAAGCAATCTCTTGAAAAGACAGATCCTGGATCTCATCAAAAAAAGATTCGGGCAAATGCTTGATTACTTCCGGCATAAACAATCCCTTATCACTCGCCAGGCCTTTCACTACCGCTTCATGAAGAGTAGCACGGTCAGCCTTACCGTTTGTACTATAGTATTTCATGGTTATTCTTATTTTAATATTTCATAAATTCTCGGATAAAGTCATCTCCTTGCAACACTCCATAAACTCCCGTTTTGGCAGCATCTTCATCAAAGGTCTGAACTGCATCGGGCTCTATACCTGGATAATAAATAACAAACGGTATAGGTTCAGCGGTATGTGTACGATGAGCACAAGGAGTAGGATGATCCGGCAATACCGCGATTGCCACAGGTTCATTCCAGTCTTTTACCGCTTCCATTATCGGTCCGACAAGACGATGATCAAGATTCTCTATCGTCTTAAGCTTAAGATCCACATCACCGTCATGACCAGCTTCATCACTGGCTTCCACATGCAGATAGACAAAGTCATCTGTCTTTAATGCCTCTATTGCAGCCTGGGCCTTTCCTTCATAATTAGTATCATATAAACCGGTAGCTCCTTTCACATCAATAACCCGAAGACCGGCATATCGTCCTATACCACGTATCAGATCCACGGCAGTAATCACCGCTCCGCTTTTGATCTGAGGAAAGGTTACTGTCAGAGGAGTCATTTTAGGACGATAACCACCTCCCCACGGCCAGATACTGTTTGCCGGATCTTTTCCCTCTTCCATTCGTTTAAGATTAAGCGGATGCGAAGTCAAAAGTCTTTGCGACTTCAATATCAAGTCATTAAGCAGATCAGCCGTTTCCTGAGCCTCGGGTATATCTGCTTTTATCAAACAATCACGGAAAGGCGTACCCGGTACATCATGAGGTGGCACACAACTGATATGCTTGTTTCCTCCCTTGATCACCAACAGATGACGATATTGCACTCCAGTATAAAAATGAATTCTTTCATTTCCGAGCTGCGATTGCAAGAACTGGATTAAAATATCTGCTTCCTCCGTTTCCAAACGACCACATGAATGGTTCTTAATCTTATCATCTTCTATGCAGATCAGATTGCAACGCATAGCCAGATCATCATCGGCCAATTCCACGCCAATACTTGCTGCTTCCAACGGACCTCGTCCCTCATAGACCTTATGCTGGTCAAAACCCAGGATAGCGGAGTTGGCCACTTCACTGCCTGGATGAAAACCATCGGGCACGGTCTTCAACAAGCCATTACGCCCCATACAGGCCAATTTATCCATATTAGGTATATCTGCATACTGCAAAAGGGTCTTGTCGCCCAAGGCGGGAACATGCCAGTCGGCCATGCCATCGCCCAATATTATGATATGTTTCATAAGAATCTTTTTACCTTTAATATTACACATTCGCTATACTCATGATGTCTGCAAAGACACCAGCAGCCGTTACACTGGCACCGGCACCGTATCCCTGAATCAACATAGGATATTCATTATAACGCTCTGTAGTCAGCAAAATGATGTTGTTGGAACCTTCCAACGAGTAGAACGGATGATTTTGACCTACTTCACACAATTCCACACTAGCCTTGCCATTCTCATATTTGGCCACAAAACGCCAGCGTTTGCCTTCCTGCTCCAGTTTCTGACGGCGCTTCTCAAAATCCTCATCCAATTTGGGCAGATCTCTCCAGAAATCATCAAGCGTACCATCAAAATATGAATCGGGCACAAACAAATGCTTCTCCACATCTTCCTGCTCAATCTGATATCCGGCCTCACGCGTCAGGATCACCAACTTACGAATCACATCCTTACCACTCAAATCAATACGGGGATCAGGTTCACTGTAACCTTCCTGCTTGGCCAACTGGACTGTTTTACTGAAAGGTACGTCTGCAGAAATCTTGTTGAAAATAAAATTCAAGGTTCCACTCAAGACGGCCTCAATCTTCAGTATCTTGTCACCACTGTTCAACAGATCGTTCATGGTACGAATAATGGGCAATCCTGCACCTACATTAGTCTCAAACAGGAATTTGACACCACGCTGACGAGCCGTAAACTTCAATGTCTTATATGTCTGATAATCTGATGAAGCTGCAACTTTATTAGCAGCAACAACAGAAATGTTATGCTCCAAAAACTCCTGATAAAGACCTGCTACCTCAGCACTGGCCGTACAATCGACAAACACCGAATTAAATATGTTCATGCCGATCACTTCATCACGCAATCTTTGCAGATTGCTCGGCGCACTTTCAGCCAAATGCTCGCGACAATGTTCCAAGTCAATACCACGACGGTCGAACATAGCATGGTGGCCACTGGCAATACCAACAACTTTCAGTTTAAGCCCTCTCTCCTTCATCAACTTGGCACTCTGCTGTGTCAGCTGGTCAATAAGGCTGCCACCAACTGTACCTACACCGCAAAGAAACAGGTTAAGAACCTGATATTCAGACAAGAAGAAACTATCATGAATGACATTAAGCGTTTTACGCAGATAACGTCCGTCCACCACAAATGAAATATTTGTTTCTGATGCACCTTGTGCACAGGCTATGACATTGATACCACTACGACCCAATGTTCCAAACAGTTTTCCGGCAATACCCGGCGTATGTTTCATGTTTTCACCCACGATGGCAACCGTTGCCAAACCGCTTTCGGCCTTCATTTCGAACATTGCACCGGTTTCTATTTCCTTGGCAAATTCCGCATTCAGGACAGCACAAGCCTCAGCCGCATCTTCATCCCTCACACCAATAGATGTGCTGTTCTCAGAAGAAGCCTGAGATACGAGGAACACACTGATACCATGATCTGCCAAAGCAGAAAAAATACGGCGGTTCACACCAATCACACCCACCATGGACAATCCTGATACCGTAATCAGACTTGTTCCATTGATACTTGAAATACCCTTGATAGGCTTTTTGTCACCTTCTATCTTCTGCTTTATAATGGTTCCCTTGCCCTCCGGATTGAATGTATTCTTGATGACAATTGGAATATTCTTCAGACATACCGGATAAATAGTAGGTGGATACACAACCTTGGCTCCAAAGTTACAAAGCTCCATGGCTTCTACATAACTCAGTTCGTTAATCGTATATGCCGTAGAAATAACTTTGGGATCTGCAGTCATAAAGCCATCCACATCTGTCCATATCTCTAAAGTAGAGGCATCGAGTGCAGCTGCGAGAACAGAAGCTGTATAGTCTGATCCTCCTCTTCCCAAATTGGTTATCTCACCGGATTCGGCATCAGTAGATATGAATCCGGGCACCAATGCTACTTTAGGCTGGTGCACAAAAGCTTTCTGCACCAACTCTGTCGTCAATTCTGTAGCCAGCAACTGACGACCTGATTTATATTCTGTCTTAATGAAAGTACGCGAATCAAACCATTCAGCGCCATCAATCAAGACAGCTGCTATATGAGAAGACAGACGCTCTCCATAACTGACTATCGTATTGGAGGTCTTACGTGACAGGTCGCGAATCAGATAAACACCTTGATAAATACTTCTGAGTTCTTCCAGCAATGAATTCACTACAGCCAGAAGAGCCTGACGACGGCCACCATCAGGAATAATCCGTTCTATCATCTGACGATGACGGGATGCGATTTCTTCATATTCTGAAAGATACGTCGTATCACCAGCCACAGCCAGCTTTGATACACGGATCAGCTTGTCTGTTATACCGCCCAATGCTGACACTACGACTATCACAGAGTCTTTCTCAGCCTCAACAATCTTCTTTACATTTAAAATGCTTTCTACGGAACCTACGGATGTTCCTCCAAATTTCAGTACTTTCATGTCCTTTTTAGTTAATTAAGTCCCCTCGCATGCAGGCTAACAACACCTGTATTGACAACTCAGGAACCATAATATTCCAATTCATATTTTTTATTTATAAGTTTGCAAAAATAACAAATATTTAGATAAACAGACTTATAAAATAAAATTAATTTGTATTTTTGTCTTATAAATCATTATTAAATACGATAAAACGACACATGACATGAAAAAGTCTGTATTCGCATTTTTGATACTTTTTATATGGTTATCAGCCACTACGGTTAATGCCCAAAGATATTATGACGGAGATTCCTATAATATGAGCCGCTGGCACGATTATCAACGCGGCACGTATTTTGGATTGCGTCTAGGTTTGAACGTACCTACATTACGTTTTAAAGGAACGTCCGGTTTGGCAAATACCCAGTCAATAGCCAGATTTAACATCGGCTTGGTCTGCGGACAGAAATTAGGAAACGGACTTCCCTTTTTTGTAGAAACAGGACTGCTCTACTCCGAAAAAGGTACAGAAATCAATGCTACAGATGAAACAGGCAAACGACTCCACCACATGAGATACCTGGAAATCCCATTGGTTATCAAATACAAAGTGGAAACCAACGTTGATGACCTGACTGTACAGCCTTTTTTCGGAGGTTTTATGGCTGTAGGCATTGCAGGACAAACGAAATGCTATGACACCAGAACTAAAATAAGCCCGTTCGGTAACGGACGTTTCAAACGTTTTGATTCAGGCATCCGTTTGGGATGTGGCATGGCCTTCCAGAATTTTTATCTGGAAATGTCCTACGATATTGGACTATTCAATATCGCGGACACTCATTACACCGATTATCATTATGACGACTTTGACGGCCATATCCGAACCGGCAGCCTCTCTACTACTATTGGTATAGACTTTTAACTTCGTCCCATATAAGCAGCTACAGCTTCTGCACAACGCTCACCATCAATGCCGGCAGATACAATTCCACCGGCATACCCTGCTCCCTCACCACAAGGGAACAATCCATGAATACGGATATGCTGCAAGGATTCTTTATCACGTACGATCCTTACCGGTGAAGACGTCCTGCTTTCGACAGCTATCATAACAGCTTCATTGGTAAGAAAACCGTGAGAGCTTTTACCAAAACGCCGGAATCCTTCCGCTAAACGGTCACTGATAAATGAAGGCAACCAGAAATGCAAAGGAGAAGAGATTAATCCGGGAGCATACGAACTTTTAGGCAGATCATAACTCAAACGTTTGTTTACGAAATCTGCCATTCGTTGCGCTGGTGCCGTCTGTCGGCAATTACCTTGCAGCCAATTCTGTTTCTCAAGCACTTCCTGAAAAGCCATCATCACCAAAGGATCGTTCAAATCCACATCTCTTCCGTCTGCTTTCATAAAAGCAGACATGGATTCTTCGGCAAGATCCTCCGGATGCAACTCCACGACCATACCTGAATTACTCCATTTCGATCCCCGGTTACTTGGAGACATGCCATTCACAACTATTTGTTCGGGGCCGCTGGCTGCAGGCACTACAAAACCGCCCGGACACATACAAAAACTATACACGCCACGACCACCGACCTGCTGGACAAAACTATATTCCGCGGCAGGAAGATATTTTCCGCGACCATTTTTGCTGTGATACTGAATGCAGTCTATCAACTCGGAAGGATGCTCCAAACGAACTCCTACCGCCAGCCCCTTGGCTTCTACCGTCACATCATGATCATGAAGCCAGCGATAAACATCACGTGCCGAATGTCCGGTAGCCAAAATGACCGGTCCTTTAAATTCCTTACCGGTATTGGTCCGAATACCAATTACTTCATCCTGTTCTATAATAATAGCATCCATTCTGGTCTCAAAATGAACTTCGCCTCCACAGCGTAGAATGGTATTACGCATAGCTTCTATCACCGCCGGCAACTTGTCCGTACCTATATGGGGATGAGCATCAGAAAGAATGGATGTACTGGCACCATGTTGACAAAAGACATTCAGAATCTTATCTACATTGCCCCTCTTTTTGCTTCGGGTATAGAGTTTACCGTCCGAATACGCTCCTGCACCTCCTTCGCCAAAACTGTAATTGCTCTCACTGTTGACCTTATGCTCCCGTGATATGCGGGCCAGATCTACCTTACGGTCACGCACGTTTTTTCCACGCTCAACAACTATGGGACAGAAACCTAACTCGATCAGGCGTAAGGCTGCAAACAGTCCCCCCGGACCTGCTCCGACCACAATAACACGAGGTGCGCTATCTACCAACGGATAATCCACATGCCGGAATTCATCATCCTGCGGCTCTTCATTGACATATACTCTTACCGTCAGATTAACAACGACTGTCCGCTGACGAGCATCAATACTCTTTTTCAATACCCTCACGGCCTTAATCGTCCGTTCATCCATTCCCTTTTCCTTCGCCAAATAATGACGCAGACTTTGTTCGTTGACGCTATATTGCGGCAACACTCTTATCTGATATTCATTAATCATACGTTACTCTTTTTTTCAGAAAATTTATCCAAAAAGTATTCTGAGAGCCTCTTCTACTTTTCTTACCGGCAAAAGCTCTATATTCAGTTTCGAAACATTAAATCCCTGCAAGTTATGTTTGGGAATCAACATCTGACGGAAACCCAGTTTCTGAGCTTCCGCCACTCTTTGCTCAATCCGGTTGACAGGTCTGATTTCACCACTTAACCCTACTTCACCAGCCATACAGATGCCATTCTCAATGCCTGTATCTACATTACTGCTCAATACTGCCGCAATAACCGACAGGTCAATTGCCGGATCCGTCACCTTCAACCCGCCAGCAATATTCAAGAATACGTCCTTCTGAGCCAGTTTGAAACCGACCCGCTTCTCCAATACCGCCAGAAGCATGTTTAACCTCCGAAGATCGAAGCCGGTAGCCGAACGCTGTGGAACTCCATAAGCCGCCGTGCTGACCAGCGCCTGCGTCTCTATCAGAAAAGGACGTACACCTTCAATAGCTGACGATATGGCAACTCCGCTCAATCCTTCATGATTCTCCGTCAACAGTAATTCTGACGGATTACTGACTTCTCGTAGTCCATTCTGACGCATCTCATAAATACCTAATTCTGCTGTACTTCCAAAACGATTCTTGATACTTCGCAATATACGATACATGTAATGCTGATCTCCTTCAAACTGTAAAACGGTATCTACAATATGCTCCAATACCTTAGGGCCAGCCAACGTTCCTTCTTTGTTAATATGTCCAATCAGAATAACCGGTATGCCTGTTCCTTTTGCAAATTTCAGTAAAGAAGCAGCACATTCACGCACTTGGCTGATACTACCAGGCGAACTGTCGACCGTTTCGGTCATTATGGTCTGAATGGAATCTATAACAACCAATTCCGGCTTAACATTCTTGACATGCACAAATATCTGCTCCAATGATGTTTCACAAACCACCATACAAAGCGAATCCTTCCAGACCTCATCTGATTCCTTATCATCCTCACGTGCACCAACCAAACGATCGGCTCTAAGCTTCAACTGCCGTGCGCTCTCTTCACCACTGACATACAATATCCGACGATGCTTTAACTTCAAAACAGTCTGCAGAACCAAGGTAGACTTACCTATTCCCGGTTCACCTCCTAAAAGAACAAGAGATCCCGGTACCAATCCACCTCCCAGAACACGGTTAAGCTCTGCATCATGCATGTCTATACGCGGTTCTTCTATTGAAGCAATCTGACCAACCGGTATTGGAACTACACGTTCGGCTTCCTCCTGAAACAGTTTTTGAAAACCACTATTGGCAGATGCACCACCTGTCTCAGGCTTGACAACAAATTCTTTAAAGGTATTCCACTGGCCACACGATGGACACTTTCCTATCCATTTTGAGGATTCCTGCCCACAATGACTGCATACATACACTGTCTTTTCCTTTGCCATGCTGACTAAAACATTCTTTTTAAAGTATAAAAATACGGATATTTATCAAACTATCCACTAAAAACAGTATTAAAATCTCCATTTTTATGGACCATCCCTATTTATACCTTATTAATATAAGGTAAAAACGGTCTCACAATACCCAATAAGCAAAAACTTCATGCCAATGTTTTGCTGTTGCAACAAGAAATTATATCAGTTTCAGTTTTTCTTGACCTAGGTCAATAAAAGGGCATTTTTATGTTGAAAAACATATTATTTCTTGTTTTAAACATAAAAACCCCCTACCTTTGCAGTGTCATAAGAAAAAAAGTTTTTCAGGTATTAACTCCGAAAAAGGAGTATTTAGGTAAAAGATTGTTTAAATTTAAAAAGGTAAGAAGATTATGACAGGAGTAATTATCATCGCAACAGCCATAGTAGCTATGGCCTGCGTAAAAGGTTCAAACAACAATGGAAAGTTCTTTGGTTCAAGTACTTCTATGTTCTTTGGTAACCGCAACATGAACGCTGGTGCTGCATGTTAAAATAAAAAGCACCTTTAGTTAGTAAACAGTTAAAATGAATAGTGCGGAGACATGCCATACAATGGTATGTCTCTATTTTTTTATCCATCTCACAACACTACATAAAAAATCATCACAAACCACACGGATACTATCTACTCATCAGTACTCATTATTTAATAACGAACCTACCCACTTGTATACTTAATTCTGTTTCCTCATCTTCGTACGATCAAGCCTTTCCTTCATATTGTAAAACAAAACATCATTTATATATACTTTTTAATAAGTAAAAGTTACTTTTACCGGAATTACACAATGTCATATAAACTGGAAACAAATATTAAACACATACTCTATATTATCCAATCATTTTTTCTCATAAAAAAGCATTGAAAGACAGGGCTTTTTGTACCATTCTTTCACTATAATATTGCAATTCACACTGATATAACATATATCCCTGTCCTATATTGTTTCATTTTTCTTTAATATAGGATACGTCCCCGTATAAACCTACCTAAGACACAGATTCGTTTGCCTGTGCGCTCGACTTTCGCTATCTTTGGATAAGATAGGATGCGCATCGGCAAAGGACAACCTGAAAACTGCGTTTTCGTTTGCCTGTGCAACTCAGCTTTCACTATCTTTGGATAAGACAAGGATACGCATCGGCAAAGGACAACCTGAAAACTGCGTTTTCGTTTGCCTGTGCACTCAGTTTTCACTATCTTTGTAGCTAAAACAACAACAGCCATGACTGCTACGCCGGAAATCGCCATTATTGAACCGAATACTCTAACCTGTATTGGACTGCAAACTCTAATTGAAGAAATGATGCCCTTTGCTACAGTTCGTTCATTCAATAGTTTCGAGCAATTCATACATGATACACCAGACATGTATTTTCATTATTTCATCTCATCACAAACGCTTTTGGAACATAATGCCTTTTTCATAGAACGCAAGCACAAGACTATTGTATTGACTAATGGCATTACGGGAACTACACAATTATCTGACTTTCATTCTCTCAATATTTATCAAAGTAAGGAAAATATGGTCAGATCACTCTTAAGACTACAACAAAGCGCACACTCACAAGGTAAAAACCTGCCAGATGAAATTAAAAAAGAGTGGCAAAACAACGTATCTTTCACACATAAAGATCCGAACGGACTTTCAACCAGAGAAATCGAAGTACTCATAGAAATTGTTAAAGGGCTTTCTAACAAGGCTATAGCAGACAAACTGAACATCGGGGTCACAACTGTCATTTCGCACCGTAAAAATCTCATGGAGAAACTACATATACATACCGTGTCAGGACTTACCATTTATGCCGTCATCAATGGATATATAGAGGCTGACAGAATCTGATTAACCTCAAAATCCTCAAAAATGAGGATTGCCAGCAGACTTCATTGTGACTACCTTTGCAGCAAAATAAGACACGCAATGAAAAGAATAATCGGACTGACTGCTGCATTGGCCATTAGTGTTGGAAGCCAGGCAGAATCTTACAACGCAGAAGATAGCGCCACTGTAAAAGACATCGAAGAAATCATTATTGTTTCATCACCCAAAGAAAACAACAAGTTACGATCAACCCCTACTACAGTTTCACTTTTCGATCAGAATGACATTGAAACCCGTCACATAGGATCATTAAAAGAGTTGTCGGCCTACGTTCCCAATTTCTTCATGCCTGATTATGGCAGCAGTTTGACATCAGCTGCATACATACGTGGAGTCGGTTCCCGTATCAATACACCGGCTGTCAGTCTTTATGTAGACAATGTAGCCTATGCGGACAAAACAGCTTATGATATTCATTTTCTTGACATTGAGCGTATTGACGTTCTCAGAGGACCTCAAGCCACACTTTACGGACGTAACGCAATGGGAGGTTTACTGAGAGTATACACACGCAACCCTTTTACTTATCAAGGCACAGACATCAAATTGGGGGCATCAACCAAAGACAACGGTTATCATGTCACGGCTTCACACTACCACAAACTGAACAATCAACTGGCTTTTTCCGCCAGTGCATTCTATACTGACAGCAAAGGATTCTTCCGCAATGAGATTCGTCATGAAGATATCGGTGGAAAAATGGCAGGCGGAGGACGTGGCAGAGTTATCTGGTATCCAAATGAATCATTAAAGATGGACTTTTCCACCGATTATTCACGGACAAAAGATAAAGGTTATCCCTATGAATACCGTGGAACCGTAAGTCTGGAATCAGACCCTTATGCCGGATACCAACATCAGATTTTCTACAATGATCCCTGCACTTACCAAAGAGATTTACTGAACACAAGCCTACTAATAGAACATCAGGCCGATCGTTATATCATGTCATCCGTTACTGCCTACCAGTATCTCAATGACGAAATGGTAATGGATCAGGATTTCACAAACCGTAACTTTTTCACTCTCACCCAAAAACAAAAAATCAACTCTTGGAGTGAAGAACTGACGTTCAAGAACCGTACACACCACCGTTGGGAATGGGTAAACGGTGCCTATCTTCTTTACCAGACTTTACGCACCCAAAGTCCAGTCACACTTACAGAAGACTTCATGAACACAGCTGTACTGGGAAAAGCAAATGCCAGCATGAACGGAATGGGAATGAATATGGCATTCGATTTACACGGCAAACCATTCTGTGCAGACGGAACCTTTCAAACCCCAACTGCAGACGTGGCCTTATTCCATCAAAGTACTTTCCACGACCTCTTCAATATAGAGGGGCTTAGTCTGATTGCAGGATTGCGCATTGAATACGAAAAAAACAGTTTGGACTATTATTACGGAGGAAACCTCACTTACGACATGAACATAACTTCTCCAATGATGCCCATTGCCTTCAGTGATCTTACTGACGAATCCTTATTTGACGGCAAAATCAGCCATGATTATTGGCAATGGCTTCCTAAAATAGCCTTACAATACGAAATAGACTCCCGTAACAATGTGTATGCAAGCATCAGCAAGGGCTCACGAAGCGGAGGATACAATGTTCAAATGTTCAGTGATTTGGTACAAGGTGCTTTGCAGAGTGCCATGACTGGACATATAAAAAACGAAATGACGAATCTGTTCAACCGACCTCCATTCACCATGATGCCGGAGGCTATCAAACAAATGATCATAAACCAGATTCCCGTCACTACATTTGAAGGCAATCCGTCACAAACACGTTATAAGCCTGAATACAGCTACAACTATGAGATTGGCGGACATTTTTCTTTGTTCAACAACAAAATCCAACTGGATATGGCCGCATTCTACATGGATATTTACGATCAACAGATCTCCAAATTTGCTGGCAGCGGATTGGGACGTATCATGGTTAATGCGGGACGCGGACAAAGTGCAGGAGCAGAACTTAGCCTGAGAGGAAGCCTTATCGACAAGAAACTGGATTGGTTTGCGACCTATGGATACACTCATGCTACATTCAAACGTTATGAAGCACAAACAGCAACGGAAGAACAGACTGGAATTAACTATAATGGCAATTTCGTACCATTTGTCCCTCAACATACCATGTCTGCAGGATTTGAATACACACAACCCTTAAAAAACAAGATAGTCAAAGCCGTCTTTGTCGGATTGAACACTACTGGAATCGGCCCCCTATACTGGACAGAAGACAATCTGTATAAACAAAAATTCTATGCCGTTCTCAACGCCCATGCCGGCGTGGATTTCGGAACCGTCAAAGTAGATTTTTGGGGACGTAACATGACCAACAGCCAGTATGATACATTCTTTTTTACCTCTAATGCAACTACAGATGAACTGAAATTCGGTCAATGCGGTAATCCCATACAATTTGGCATAGATGTCAGCATGCATTTCTAAGCTTTTCAGTAACTTCTAAAATACAACGCACAACAGACAAGCCATAGTAAACTTGATCTGTTGTGCGTCATCTTTTATTGAGTATGTATCTTTACAGGATTTTAGAACAGTTTAAGAATCTCACTGTTGGCCTGGTCAATCAAAGAAGCCTCAAGTGAAGCTATATATATTTGAGTTACTTTTTCAGAAGAATGCCCCATTCCTTCACTAATCAACGCTATAGGAATACAACTCCCATGAGCAACTGAAGCCCAAGTATGACGCACTGTATAAGACGACAAACCAACAGAATTACCCAACAAAGCATTCAGACTTTTTAGCTGACGATTATAATATGTCAGAGCATTCTGATATTGAAGATAAGCCTTTTCTTCATCATTGCTTTTCAGTATGTTCAGAAGATAAGGCGTTTTATTGTTTGTATTTTTATACCTGTCTATTATTTCTTGCATACACGGTTCAATCTTAATCGTCAATCGTGCATCAGATTTATGACGATGATAGTCTAAAATACCGTTAGACAAGTCACGTTTACGTATGTACGCAAGATCAACAAAAGTCATTCCCCTTAGATACAACGAAAGCAGAAAGAGATCGCGCACATAAGCCAAAGAAGGTTTCATGCTGAGATCCAAAGCTTTGAGTTCCTTGATTGCCGCTATATCCACAGCACGTTTACGGGTTTTTTCCGTTCCTGTAAAGACATGACCAAATGGATGAGGTTCTTTGGCATACCCTTCGGCTACCGCTGATTTATAGACTGCACGCAACACACGCATATAAAAGGAAATACTGTTGCGCTTCACTCCGCGAAGACGCAAATGATGCTCATAATCAGCTACTAAATCTTCATCCAGATCCCTAAACGAAAGTGGCTTGTCACCATAAAAACGTCTCAAACTACGATAAGCTCTCTCATAGTTCTGACAGGTTCCGAAACGACCACGTCTGTGAAGACGAGCTATTCTGCTCTGCATATAAGAAAAAAACTCACTAGTACTTTTTTTTGTCTCTTTTGTTGCCATAATCATTATAGTTTAATAGGTGAAAAACACTAAAATAAAAGAATAGATTCGTGTATCCAACCTAAACACATAAAAACTATAGCCAGAGACCAGGAAAACAGCAAATATCTTATTTCCGATCATTCATTCCAGGCACCACAATAAGGACAATACCCCTTAGAACGTATTCTTCTGCCACAATGTCCACACAAATAAACATTACGAATTATTCTGAAATATCTGGACAAAGACCAGTAAACATAAAAAATATAACAAGGATAACCTATATAATACAAGGTCGTCAAAGAAAAGAAGAGATAACATCCGGCACACATACCCAACAAAGCGATGAGATACAGAATAGCCTCATGCACAGGTAACTGTTTACAGACATCATCAACAGAAGCAATAGCCAGAATAATAACCAGCCATACCGACGCTATAAAAAAACCTATGATAAAGGGTAAACCAAAAGGATTTAAGGTTGGATGAAAATAGAACTCTACCCACGTGTCAGGAATAAAATTCTGAATACTGGCATACAGCGTAGCCGAACCGGACAAAACAATACACAACATGGTAGGATACAGGCTTTCTATATCATCGAAATGCACCATCCTAAATCTTTCCTGATGTTGACGACGGATAATATAGACCACAAGCATCAATCCCATGAAGGAAATAAAATAAATTAAATGCTTGTTACTGAAGAAATGGATAAACTGAGAAATAGAATCGTCAGGTATCACATTTTTAAGTAAATACTGTTCATGTACCCATCCCATCGTCACTTGATCCCGGGCAACTTTTACCCAAACCGAATCAACTGAATCCTCTGGAATAATAAGAATATCTGCAACAACCAGACGATCACCAGCCGTCACCTGTAAACTATCATTCTTTTTACCTGCCTTATCCTCATTATGCCACGGACGCTGTTCACGAAGATACAACGTATCAGCAACAACCAGGAAATTGAAATTTTCGTTGTAATGGTGACGGGAGGCAAAATCTAACGAATCACGTTTGCCCTCCGTCATATCCCACTCATCTGCATAATCCTGCCGGGGATAATAACAGGCAGTAAACAGCATGGCCAAACAGACTGCCCACAACCATTTCAACGTTTTAGCGAGCTGCATAAACCTTCATCTGACATTGCGCGCAATCAAACTCCAAACGGAACCGTCTACCATCCGAAGAAATCAGATAATAAGGTTCCTTGTAAGGTGAACGCTCACCACCATTACGTACACACCATCCCAAACTGTAACGCAGACAATGCTTACAGAACATCAACGGAACTTCCTGCTGCTCTTTTTTCTCATAGGCAGGATCAATTTCAAGTGCCCCGTTTTCCCTATAAAACTCTTCAGCCAAATGATTCATTACATTTGCTGTATATGTCAGCTTATCCGGAACAAAAATTTCTGTTTGTTTTCCATGCCGACGATTCAGTTCTTGTGTAAATGGGGTCTGTAAATGACGAAGTGCCTGCCGATAAGCTATTCTTCTGGCCTGTTCAAGCCGTAATAGCACCTGGCGTCTCCAGTCTGTCAACACAGAAGAAGGAACAAACCACTCTTGTGTAAAGAATATATCCGTATGATTCACTTCAAATACGGTCTGTCCCAATTTACCCAACTGAAGTCGGATATTTTCTGTCTGTGACTTCTGAGCAGCAACCTTTTCATACGGAAAAGCACAACAAACAGATATTCCATCCTCATCCTGACAAGTCAGCTTGAAACCATCAGCATAATCTTCCATAATCCAGCTAACTGCAACTTTCCGGACAGCTGATGACTTGCCAAGCAAAACCTCAAAAGCATGATCATAATTCCGATAAAGACGAGTACGAGGCGCTATATCCGGCATCTCCATAGGATACAATTTATTGTTTTCTACCTTGTTGACCCTAAATCCTTTCAAATGTCCATTCCCGTCCAGAAAGCAGAAGCCATCCCCATTCGCAAATGACTTAACTCCGGCTACCACCAGATAACGTCCGCGCACTTCTTTCACATTGCCGACATATTCACCCATTGACTTGGGAGTATTGAAAGAAAATATATCAGTAGTCCGGCCATTCAAGAAATAATGCGTAAATCCCCGATTGAAACTTTTCTCCAGCTGAGGAGTAAAATTAAGTTTTACGTTTCCGGTTGAAGCCTTCCTATACTCAGTTCGACGGCTAAATATAGCATCGAGTTTCTGACGATAATATGCCGTCACATTCTTCACATAAGTTACATCCTTTAATCTGCCCTCTATCTTCAGAGATGAAGCTCCGGCATCCAACAAACGCTCCAGTTCTTCACTCTGATTCAGATCCTTAAGCGAAAGCAAATGACGGTCTTTTGTTATTGTCTTGCCGTTTGCATCTTCAAGATCAAAACTCAACCGACAAAATTGGGCACACTCTCCTCTATTCGCACTCCGGCCAAAGCAATGCTGAGACACATAACACTGACCACTATAACTGACACATAATGCACCATGAACAAAGACCTCCAAAGGTACGTCACAAGCCTCATGAATCTGACTGATTTCTTTAAGGGTCAGCTCTCTTGCCAATACGACCTGACTGAAACCTTGGTCACGTAAGAATTTGACCTTCTGAGGCGTTCTATTATCCATCTGCGTACTGGCATGCAATGGTATCGGAGGCAAATTCAACTTCAGCAAGCCCATATCCTGCACAATCAATGCATCCACTCCACAACGATAAAGCTGCCATACAAGCTTTTCTGTATCTGCCAGTTCATCATCTTTTAAGATAGTATTAACCGTCACATAAACCTTAACCCTAAACTGATGAGCATAAGCCACCAGCGTGGCGATATCTTCCAACGAATTTCCCGCAGAAGAACGTGCGCCAAAACGCGAAGCACCAATATAAACGGCATCTGCGCCATGATCAACCGCTGCAATGGCACATTCCAAATTTCTAGCAGGCGCCAGAAGTTCAATATAACGAAACTTATCTGTCATTGTATTGCACTGATATCATAAGGAGTTTCCTGATACACATAATAATTCAACCAGTTAGAGAACAACAGATTACCATGGGCACGCCATGTAACCAAGGGTCCTTCATCTGGATTATTATGGCAATAATAATTCTCAGGCATCTCAATAGGTAATCCTTTTGCCAAATCCCGCTTATATTCCGTATCCAATGTATAAGGTGAATATTCAGAATGTCCTGTCACATAAATTTCTCTGCCACCACGTGCCATCACCATACAGACTCCAGACTGTGGAGATTCTGCAATAATCTCCAAACCAGGAACTTGCAGGATATCATCTCGTCTTACTTCCGTATGACGACTGTGCGGCATATAAAATTCATCATCAAATCCTCTGAAAATAGGCAAATGAGCATCCAAAGGATACTGTTTGAATATGCCGAACATTTTTTTATCCAGACTGTATTTCGGAACACCATAATAATGATAGAGTCCCGCCTGCGCAGCCCAACAAATAAAAAGCGTTGAAGTGACATGCGTACGGGCCCAGTCAAAAATCTCTGTAATTTCCGACCAGTAATTGACTTCTGAATAATCAAGATGTTCTACTGGAGCCCCTGTAATAATCATTCCATCAAACTTTTCCTCCTTCATCAATTCAAAGTCACGATAAAACGCTTTCATGTGTTCTATCGGAGTATTTTTTGAGGTATGTCCCTTTACTTTCATAAAAGAAACCTCTATCTGTAAAGGCGTATTCGACAAAAGCCGTATCAGATCGGTCTCCGTCGTAATTTTCAGCGGCATAAGATTTAATATCGCAATACGCAACGGTCGTATATCCTGCTTTGAAGCTCTCGAACTGTCAATTACAAAAATATTTTCCTTTTTTAACAATTCTATTGCAGGTAATTTATCTGGTAAATTTAATGGCATATTTTATTTCCTTTCTCTTTTTTTATTATAGAAACCGGAGGCACAGGAAAGGCCGTCCGGCCTCCTCCTTACCATATAGACACTCGTTTGTCTTTTGGTACAAACATAGCATCCTTATCGGTCACACCAAATGCATCATACCACATATCAATATGGGGCAATGTACCGTTTACTCGCCAGTTACCCAATGAATGAGGGTCTATCTTGGTCCGTCTGCGAATTTCTTCATCTCTGATATTGGCAGCCCACAAGTTAGCATAAGCCAGGAAGAAACGCTGAGCCGGCGTAAATCCATCCTTATCAGCCAATGGATGATCCTTCGTAGCATTTAAAAACGCCTGATAAGCCACCATAATACCACCATGATCAGCCAGATTCTCACCCAATGTCAACTGGCCATTAGCATTCAATCCCGGAAGCACCTCTATACGATTGAAAAATTCTTCCAATACCTTGGCTCTCTCTTCAAAACGCTTGCCATCTTCTGCAGTCCACCAGTCTGTCAGATTTCCGTTTTTATCAAACTGACGTCCTTTATCATCAAATCCGTGTGTCATCTCATGGCCTATCACTACACCAATAGCTCCGTAATTGAAGGCATCATCTGCAGACATGTCAAAGAACGGTGCCTGAAGGATACCGGCAGGAAAACAGATTTCATTGGTTGTCGGATTATAATAGGCATTGACAGTCTGAGGATTCATGAACCACTCATCAGGATCAACCGGTTTATTCAGTTTCTCGCGAATCATATTTGCCAACTCAAAACGGTTGCAATTGATATAGTTCTCCCAATAAGAATGACCAATCTGCAATGCAGAATAATCTCTCCATTTATCAGGATATCCCACCTTCACATGAAACGCATCCAACTTTTCGATAGCCTTAGCCTGAGTTTCTTCACTCATCCATTCCTGCTCACGAATCCGTTGTCCCAATGCTTTCTGAAGGTTACGAACCAGCGTCTGCATTCGCACTTTTGCGGCCTCAGGGAAATATTTCTGTACATAAAGACGACCAACGGCCTCACCCAATCCTCCATTAACAGCAGACACAGCACGTTTCCACCTGGGTTGTTCTTCTTCACGACCAGACATCACCTTACCATAAAAGGCAAAACTACGTTCCCGGAGTTCATCAGATAAATAAGGTGCAGCCGCATCAATCAGAGTCCACATACAATAAGACTTCAAACCGTCAAGTGTCTCATCTTTCCATATTTTACCTGCTTCACGCACAGGTTCCGGCTGGCTCACACTTAATTCAGAAAGTCCATTTACGCCTACTGCTTTAAAAAAGGATTTCCAGTCGATGTCAGCATAATCTTGAACAAAAGTGCTGTAACTCATCTTGTGATAATTGGCCTCCGGATCACGAAGTTTAGTCGCGTCATAAGAAGGAACAGCCATACGCGTTTCTATACGCATCACGTCTTCCATCCTCTTTTGTGCCTCAGCTTTTGTAAACCCACACTTGCAGAACATATCTACAATGTATTTCTTATACTCTTCGCGAATCCGTACCGTTGCCTCCTCCTCGTCAAGATAATAATCACGCTCACCTAACGTCAGACCAGCCTGCACGACAGACAAGAGGTTCATACTGCTGTTTTTAATGTCAGCCCCAACATAAAAACCGAACAAATTGGGAATACCGTCAGCATAAACAGAAATAGCATAATCAAACAAGGCTTTTTTATCTTTAATCTGGCCTATCTGTTCCAGACGGCCTGCAATAGGAGATATGCCGGCCTTATTAAGCGCTGCGCTATCCATCACGCAATTATACATATCTGCTATTTTCTGTTCCAGAGAGCCTTGAGGATGAGGAGTTGCTGCTAATTCCTCTATCAGTCCCCTGATCTGCATAGCATTATTCTCTATCAGTTCTTCAAAAGTACCATAACGGGAATATTCAGCCTTTAAAGGATTATTAGCCATCCAACCTCCACAGGCAAATTCATAGAAATCAGATCCCGGACGGACGTTCTTATCCAGATTCCGAACATTAATACCTGAATTCAAACTGTCTGGCATCACTTCTGCCCGACTGCTCTGCATTGACATGCCCATTATTGCCATAACAGGCAACCACATTTTCATATTCATATTATTTGTTCTTTTAACCTTTTACGTTATTGCAATTCTGATTTGACTTCCTCTAGTTCAATCGATAACGATTCCCATTCTTCCACAGCCTCATCAAGTGTTTTTTTCAGCTGTCCATGTTGTTCATACAAAGACACATCTGCAGCACCCTCCGGAGTTGTCAGTTTCTCTTCCAGAGCTGCAATTTGTGTTTCCAGCTGATTGATCCGTTCCTCACATCCTGCGATATTTTTCTCCATTTTACGGATTTTCTTCTGAACCTCCTTCTGTTGTTCATAAGTCAGACGACTCTGACTGACATTTTTTTCTTCTTCCACTTCAGGCTGTACCTTTTGAACCTTATTTGAAGAAAGTTCATTCAAAGAATCTATCTGCTTGTTTTTCAAGAAATCATAGATACCACCAAGATGTTCACGGACAAGTCCGCCACCAAATTCATAAACCTTTGTCACCAAGCCATCAAGGAACTCCCGGTCATGGCTGACAACGATTACCGTGCCATCAAAATCACGTATGGCCTCTTTAAGGACATCCTTGGAGCGCATGTCCAAATGATTGGTTGGCTCATCCAATATGAGGAAATTGACGGGTTCCAACAAAAGCTTGATCATGGCCAATCGGCTCCGTTCTCCTCCGGACAAGACCTTGACTTTCTTGTCAGAAGCCTCACCTCCAAACATAAAGGCACCAAGAATATCTCTTATTTTCAAACGGATATCTCCCTTTGCCACACGATCAATCGTATCAAACACGGTTAATTCTCCATCCAACAGTTGAGCCTGATTTTGGGCAAAATAACCGATTTGTACATTATGGCCGATCTTAAGATGTCCATCATAGGGTATTTCACCCATAATACATTTTACCAGAGTTGATTTTCCTTCACCATTTTTTCCTACAAAAGCAACCTTTTCTCCACGCTTGATGGTTAAATTGACATGATGAAATACAACATGATCACCATAAGCCTTTTCCACATCCTCACATATAACCGGATAATCACCACTACGCATGGAAGGCGGAAATTTCAAATGAAGCGAAGAATTATCAACCTCATCCACTTCTATAGGAATCATCTTTTCAAGTTGCTTGATACGACTTTGTACTTGCACAGCCTTTGTTGGCTTATAACGGAATCGCTCTATAAAATCCTTAATATCAGCAATTTCCTTTTGTTGATTTTCATAAGCACGTAATTGCTGTTCCCGACGTTCGGCACGCAGTCTGACATATTCGTCATACTTGACTTTATAATCATAAACCCGTCCGCACGAGATTTCCAAAGTACGGTTTGTGACATTATTGATAAATGCACGGTCATGACTTACCAGCACTACGGCACTGGCTCTGGTTGACAAGAAATTCTCCAGCCACTGAATACTTTCAATATCAAGATGGTTGGTAGGCTCATCCAACAACAAGACATCAGGACGGGACAGAAGCAATTTGGCCAATTCTATACGCATTCGCCATCCACCACTGAATTCTTTCGTCGGACGGTTGAAATACTCACGGTTAAATCCCAAGCCCATCAGCGTACGCTCTATTTCAGCCTGATAATTCATACCTCCCATCATCTGGAAACGGTCATTTTCATGAGTAAAACGGTCTACGAGTGCCATATAATCTTCACTCTCATAATCCGTTCTTTCTGCAAGTTCTTTATTCAAACGATCCAGATTCTCCTGCATCTCACGTATATGCTCAAAAGCCAAAGTAGCCTCTTCCATAACAGTACGCTCATCAGTCAGAATCATGACTTGAGGCAAATACCCTATCGTGGTATCTTTTGGAACAGCTACTGTTCCTTCTGTAGGCTGTTGCAATCCTGCAATAATTTTCAACATTGTAGACTTACCAGCCCCATTCTTACCGACTAACGCTATGCGATCCTTATCGTTTATGACATAAGACACCCCCTGAAATAAGGGGGTGGCTCCAAATTCTACTTCTAAATTTTCTACTGAAATCAAGGTTCTCTATATTTTTTTGCAAAAATAACGATTATTCGTGACTTTCAGAAACTAAAAATTCGATTTCTTCTTGATTCAGTGCACGATGATAAAGCCGACAATCCGAAACCGAACCTTCAAATCCACCTATTTTTATAGTACCCAACGGACATTCCTTCATATCTACGACTTGATCAATCAACCCATTAAGATAAGTTACCAGTCTTCCGTTCTGATAAGTCAAAACCAAATGAAATGTTTTAAACCGCTCTGCAGGATACCATTTGCCATTTGTTCCACGACCATAATTCAACCATGAATCAGCTGATCCCAATAAATTGCAACTATTATATTGTTCTTCATCAGATTGAATATAAGGTTTCCACGATTCGGCATCCAAGCCATAAGCCCATTTACCACCATCACAAAGTAGTCCACCAACAGAATCGGATGCCAGACTCAGACGAACCGCCAATGTGAAAGCAGAATTTTTCCACTTTTTATCCACCTTTATCTTCAGATGGTCTTTTCCATCCACAAAAGTTTTCAAATCATTCCCACAAATCAAAGCACTATCCAAAGCCAAAGGTCTCTCAGGCCAAATCATATCACCATAAATGGCAGTCGGATATCCCGGACGTTGGTTACTGACAATCCAGTCATAATAATCGCCATGCATCCACACCAACCGCAATGGAGATTTTTCCGAACCTGGCAAAATATACGGCCGGACATTATTCTTACGTGAATGACGAGTTATTCTTTCCGTATCGATTTGTCCAGATCCGATATTAACCGTATATTTTATAATTTCATACATCTTACCAAAAGCACCATTGACAGGCACCGAACAATACACCACATTAGGTTGAACAGGGTCTAAAGCCATTCCTGCGCTATAACACTTTTCAATATTTGAAGTCTGATGAAAATGCCCTCCTCCATTAACAAGGAAACGACTCTCCCATTTACTTCCATCCCAATATACATAATAATAATCATGTGAGGCTTTATCATCACTAATCTTCACCATCGCTATAACCGGATATCCGTTTTTATCAGACACGATCTGCCAAACCCAATCACGCATCCCCGGTGTATGATCAACAACGGTCACAGGATTCTTACTGAGATATTCTTCCGTTTTATTCACACGCAAAGGCCCGGCTGCTATATCGGACAAGACATTCCCTTTCACATCCTCAAGCTGCAACGTATTAATATTGACATAATTAAAGTAAAGCCAGTTAGGTTGTTCATTATCAGGATGACCAGTTGTATAGGTCAACATAATCTTATCCTTGCCATTAGACTGATACTTTGCATAAGGACGTGCTCCGGATGACTGAACCATCTGATATGGCCCCCAATCAAATTCAACATTATCATTTTCATCCGGCATAGTCAACCTGGCAATCGTCGGATGCCAGTTAATCCCTCTCCAACACAAATAAATGTGCTCGGGGTCATCAGAAAGAATAAAAGGAGAAGGATATGTTGTATTATCCTTAGTCACCAGTTTATGCTCTTCTCCCAAAACTGTAACATCGCCAGGAAGACGGGATATCCTATAATAAAAACAGGGTTCATCTGTATGCCGCGAATAGAAAATCATAATTCGCCCGTCAGGCAATACCAAAAAAGTAGGATTATTATGATCATCCGGCTGAAAGTAAGAACGAATCAACACTTCTTTTCGTTCACCCGACAAGAAATCATACTGCACGGCTTTAATATTCCCGTGCACATCTATATACCCAATATAACTTCTGTTTATATCTCCCGTTGGACTTTCATAATGAATAGCACGCGGATCAGCAAACCAACACCAAGCCCCTTCATCTGCCATACATTCTCCTTCATATACCGCAGCACGATCAGAAATCCGTTGCGCATATCCAACTAATACACACCAACAAAAACCAATAACTCCAATGATTCTCCACAATAAGTTTCTCATATAATAAAAAAGGTTAGATTAAAATTCACACAAAATTAACAAATTATATTTATTCGCGCTATACCCTGTCTACTTTTTACCATCCCGATACAAAACAATTGCCTATTCTAATCCAATAAAGAGAGTCAAGGTCAAGTATTCATTTTATTCGCCAATAAAACTAAAAACACTCTTTATTTACAATAGAATAGGCAATATGTAACATTTTTTAATGTTTACATCTCTACGCAAGAGACGTTAAACATCGGTGCAAATGTAGATATAATTATTAAATTAGCAAAACAAACCGGTCTTTTTTTGAGAAAAAAATCGTTTTTTTAAATCAAGACATCATATTTTGAAATATCACCCTATTAAAATGTAGTATACTAAGCACATTATTTTTTTAGCTTTATTTTTATGTGGTTTGGGCTATGATAAATACATCTATTTTTTAATATTTTACTGCAATAATCTAATTATATTAGGAGTATTTTAATTCAGTTTATTCTTTAATAAAACCTAATATTATATTTTGCTAATCTAACAACTAATATCATTTCAAACGAATGTCATTTATGTCTATTATTCTCATATAATGTCATTTTACCTAATCAATATTTTTATATATGCCAAATATTAGATTTTACTGTGAATTAACTATTTTTAATATAAATCAAATTCTTAGGATTATACTTTAGAATAAATTGATCTTATCAGTTTAAATTAATCAATCATACTCTATTATTAATTTTTACTCTTAAGTATACTTGTAGTAAGTATGCTATGTCAATAAATAATAATATAAATTAGTCAATATTTATCCTTTTTGTTCCAATATATCCGAGCATGATGGCTCTTTGTCATATAAACTAGACAAAAAAATAGATATTAAATTTTACTTTAAAGGCATTTTATGCGATATCATATTTTTAATATTCTTATCCTCTTTATATAGTGGTCGTTTAAAAGACAATATAAATCTTAAACATCTAATATATATATTATAAATCACTGATTTTCAATAATATAATTTTTCTTGCGTAGAAATGTAAGAAAATATTTTGTTAATGCATATAAAAGAGGTGGTTTTTAGAGAAAAAGAATATAAATAACATATTTTTAACCAATCAGTTTTTATTATGAAGAAAAAGTTTATTAGTGTAGCTTTGTTTGGTGCATTGATGCTTGCATCAACAAGCGTAGTAACTTCTTGTAAGGACTATGATGATGACATCTCAGGCTTACAGAGTCAAGTTACTGACAACAAGAAGACTTTAGACGAGCAAATAGCAGCATTGAATACTGCTTTGGAATCAACAAAAGCAGATGTTGTTGCTGCTCAAACTACTGCTAATGAAGCTGTACAGGCAGCAAAAGACGCTCAGTCAACTGGTGACGAAGCACTGAAGGAAGCCGCAGAAGCTAAAGCCGATGCAGCTCTTGCAACACAGGCTGCCGCTCAAGCTAAAGAAGAAGCCATCGAAGCTGCAAAAGCAGAAGTTGAGGCCTTACGTCAGGAAATAGAGAATATGCCTGAGGGTGATTTTGTAACAAACGATGCATTTACTCAGAAAGTTAATGATCTGAATAGCAAAATTTCCGCTATTCAGGAAGGTTTGTCTAAATTGGAAGGATTGCAGGGAATAGACGTTACGGTTAATGCCAACGCACAAGCTATTGAGCAGTTAAAGAATCAAATGACTGCCGTGGAGGCATATAAAGCCTTAATAGATGCAAACGCTTCTGATATTACTTCTCTTAAAAATAAAGATACGGAGATAGATAATGCTATAAGTCTTATTAATTCTACGATCGCAAACCTGGCTACATCTGATGATTTGGAGGTAGTTGAAGATGCGCTTTCAGCAGTAGAAGCTCAGATTGAAAAAATCAACAGCAATCTCTCAGTTCTTTTAAGAGATGAGCTCCGTTCTTTAGTATTCAAATCTGGCCTTTACGTAGATGGTATCGAAGCGGCTGAGTACGGATATTTGACATATACAACGTATGCCGGAACTGCAATGGGTGCCGCTGTGGATGTGACAGATAATGAAGGCACAGCATGTAAGCTTCTTGATCCTGTTAAATGGAATTTTGTATCAGCAGGTTCTGGAGAATACAATCCAACCATCAATGTAGCTTATCATTTAAACCCGTCTTCTGCAAAGGTTAACAAGGAAGACCTTTCATTTATTTCAAGAGATGTAGAAGTTGTTACACGTGAGGCATCTGCTGCAGAAATAACTTTAGTGGATAAAGTTTCTGATGATGCTGGTATTCTGACTGTCTCTATGAAGGCAACAGGTAGTAAAATCAAGGCCAAAGGCGAAGGCTCTATTTTTGCTTTGCAGGCTGTTGTGCGCAGTGATGAGAAGGGTGATACGACCATTACTTCTGACTATGCAATGTTATATGCATCTACTCTTACTCCTAAAGCTATAGCTTTTGCTTCCAAGGATATACAAAGTGCAGAAAGCGCAGAAGATTGCTCACAGACTGGACAGAATGATCATTTGTACGATACTCCTAATAAGGCTATATCTAAGGTTGCTCAAGTTAAGGTGCGTTATGATAATAAAGATGGAATTGACTTGAAAGAATTGATGGAGATGCATTATGATTGGGATTCAAAGACCAAAAATAATGGAACTCATAAAATTTGGAAATATGGAGAAGAAGCCCAGTATGGTTTGACTTATGAATTTAATTTGATTGATTATACAGCTGGAAGCAATACTACTTCAGATAGTAAGTATGCAGCATTGACTGATGGCGTGTTATATGCAAGAACAGTAAACTCTGAAGGAGAAACAACAGGTAACCAAGGACCATCCTCAATAGGTAAACATCCTTTAGTTCAGGTGCTTGTAAAAGATATTAATGGGAATGTGGTGCTTGATGGCTACATTAAAATTGAAATCACCGATGCACCAGAAAATGCACCAGAAGATATGAATACACCAGTATTCGATCTCTCAAATGCAGATTTTGGCTGCGATGACTTGAACAAGACGCTTACTTGGGCAGAAATTTCAGATAAATTGTATGAAGTGACAGCAGGAGCAAGCAAGGAAGAATTCGAGGATCGTTATAAATTTGATGTTGATGCATCATCTAATGAGGGTAAACAGTATGATGAGAATCATAAATTGCTTACTCAATCACTGGGTGTAGTAACAGAAATGCCAGATCCTCAGGGAACGACCAATAATGTCCTTAACTGGGAATTAACTCCGGCAGATCTTCAGGCTATTTACGAAAAAGAAGGTCATACAGTGACTATCTATGTTAAATATGCAAGCCAGTATAAGAATACTTACGGCGATATCTATATGCCATTGAAGGTTACTGTCATCAAGAATCTCACAACCAATGTGTCTAAGAAGAATGTAAACTTCTGGTTCGCTGCAGATGGAACACCTAATGATGCATTAGACCAGGCTATTCGCTTGAATGTTCCTTATCCTCAAGATGGAGGAGATCCAAAGCCTTATACAGTAGATGCTGATCAAGCATGGGAAGGTAACATTATGAGTTTCAGTAATGCTAAGGTAACTGCTAGTAAATATTATTTCCATCCTGCCTTTAATGCTGAAAATATCAGCATCGTAGGTTCAGACGGAACTAGCTACAGACTAACAGTAGGTAAAGATAATAAGGCACAAGATATATTTAATGCTAGCCGCCTATTTGACGTTAATTCTGCTAATGAAGAAAAATACGCTTTGAATTCTAAAGCTGGCGCTTATATGAATAACGAGTTGTATGCTAACAATACTAAGATTGCAGAATTGAATCAGAGCACTGGCGAGATTACCTATTTGGATAATGCAACTGCAAAGGCAGTTCTTAATAGTGATCAGGCACAGCATTCTGCCTCTGGTCTTTATGTATATCTCGGAATCTGTGCCTCAAATAGTTGTGACTATGTGATGCCTGTATCTAATGATAATCCGTTTAAGGCATTCTTCCTCCGTCCTGTTGATGTCAAAGACAATGGAGTCGGTGAATTTGTAGACGGTAAACAAAATGGTTCAACGGTTGATGTCGCTAAGTTGTTTAACTTCATTGACTGGCGTGATGTACAGTTCGTCAAAGACGGAAATTATGACAATAGCTGGTTGTATGCCTTCTATGGTTTCAGCTCAGTTAAGGTAGATGTAGCTAATGCAACAACCAATATGAATGGTAACGACATTAATACCAAGAAGTTGACTGACGTTAATCCGAATATTAAGTTGACGCAGGTTGATAATGATGGCGACCCCGTTACTGGCAGCCTAACTTTCGATTTGTCTGCTTATAATGCAGAAAGCGCGGGAAGTGCAGCAACATTTAATGCAATTGTTGCTGAAATGGGTAAGATTAAGTATGAGAATCAAGGGCTGAATGTAAGCGACTACGATATTCGTATACCGGTTGAATTCACCTATGATTGGGGTACAATCAAGACCTATGTAGTATGTAAGGTTACTCGTACACAAGGAAACTAATTCTTTATAGAACTGAGATTTCATTGTATGAATAAACAAAGCGTGTGTGTCATCATGAATGAGGCACACGCTTCTTTTCCTTTAATATAAACTTAAAGAGAGGCAAAATGAAGAAGTTGGGTTGGATATTTATCGTAGCTTTGACTTTGGGGTACGTGCAAATATCTTGCGTCGATCACAAACCAAAATCTTCCGAACAAATGGTACAGGAAGAACATGCCGCATTTGTTAAAGAATTAACATCTGAGGATACGGTGGAAATGATAAAGATCTGTAATGAGTGTATGAATACCTTGAAAAGTGGCCGTATAGATGACGCCATGAAAATGTTTCATCTGATCACGCCAGATGGCGAATTGAAACCGTTATCGCAGGAAAAGGAACGGCAGTTAAGGAAAAATTTCAAATTTTTTCCTGTCATTGACTATAAATTAGATTATTTTTCTTTCAATACATCCGGAGTCAATGATGTAAAATATACTATTGAATTTTTCGAAAAGAAGGATGGTGATGCTACACCAAATACGATTAATTTCATGTTTAACCCTGTAAAAAAAAGCGGAAAATGGTATATAACAGTCAAAGAGGCTGACCAATCCGTGGATGGAACAAAATATTAGTCATAACAAGGAGAGAGAAGGCATTTTAAACCTTTACTCTTCCTTGCCTATAACAACCTTAAATCATTTCTTTAGACTGCACCTCTGTATCGTTGTTGAAACAGAATTTTATTATATTTATTTAATTTGTTATATCTAAAAATCGAATTATGAAAAAACGACTACTATCAGTATCCGCTATCTGTTCATTGTGGGGATTTCTTTATGCTCAAACCGATGTCACCAATTTGTATATGCCGAATCCATCATTTGAAAATTTGAAAGCTAAAGATGGAATTACTGATGTACAAGTTAAGACAAATCTTTCCAATGGACTTTATGGTTGGGAATTAGTTGAGATGTCCAACTTCCAGGTAGAGAGTGAGGAGAGTAAGTCATCGACAGGTTTTCCGGCAGATGGTTCTGGAATAATCAAACCTACCGATGGCACCTATTATTATTTCAATCGTCAAGGATGGGCACATAATGCAGGTGAAATTAAGACCACATCTTTATCCGAACTGGAACCAGGTATTTATTATGTTGAAATAGATTATAAGGCAGCAGACTATTCCAACAACAACAATGCCAACAACAATGGCACCACGCTAGGAATGAAAGTTACGGATATCAATGAAAAGATATTAGGTGAAAACAAAGCAGTCAGAAGAGCGTATTCATGTGCAAACTGGGGATCCAATCCTGGATCTGACAATTATATGGTCACAGCCGACTGGAATAGCCTTGGTTCTGTGTTTACAGTAGAAACTGCTACAAAAATAACAGTATCTCTTGTTCAAAACATGGTTAATTCCGGACGTTCAGACGTTAGTTATGATAATTTACGTCTGTATAAAATGGAAAACGTTAATAAAGACACCCCCATGGATCTAACCGGATTGATAACCAACTCAAACAATTATCAATTGGCAGGATGGACTATTGAGGGAGGCAACACATTTCATGTCAATACATGGTCTACAGAGGGCAATACTGATGGTAGTAATATGAAAATTCCTTTCCTGGAAAATTGGGTCAGTAGCGGTAACCTCTTAAATGATGCAGTGATCAGCTGCCAACTTGACGGATTAGCTCCTGGATTTTATAAAGCATCAGCACTTGTCAGAACTTTAAATGAAGCAGGTAGTGGTACTCCCGTAGGTGCTTCTATCTTTATAAACGGCTCGGAAGCAAGTGTATGCGATGGGCAACCTATCAATAAAGGAACTTTTGGAGTTTATTCCGTTGAAGGTGTTGTCACTTTGGATGGCAAGTTAAAAATTGGATTCAAAATTAATGATGCAAACTTCAATTGGATTGCATTTAAAGATGTGAAACTGGAATATCTCGGTACTGATGGATTGGAAGATGTATTAGCTGAAGAGTATGATGATTTACGCGACCAATTGACAAATATGTCTGAAAGTACACAAAGCGATGGAATTAAAGGCCTGATTGTTAAAATACTACATGAAACAGAAAATGCAAGCACTATTGATGAATATTCATCTGCTATAACCCAATTACAAAATGCCCAAAGTGAATATTCAACTTTGATTGAACGTTATAATGAAGTAAAAAATGTAATTACTGAACATGACGATTTGTTGGCTTCATCCACTTCGTCGGATGCCAATGTCCAGACACAATACATGAATGCCATACAAAAAGCTGAAGCTGACGTAAATCTTGCTACTGAACTAGAAACATATGACAGAATTGAAAATACCCTGTCAGAAGAACGTTTGGCGTATATCAAATATGCAGAACCACTTGATGGTAAAAGTCTAGACTTTACATTCATGGTCATGAATCCCACATGTACGGTCAATGAAGCTGCTGGTGAACAAAGCTGGATAAGAAATTCTAAAAATGTCGCAGCAAATTATGTAGTCAATAATGCAGAATTAAATTCTTCAGTTTACTCTGGTGGTGGCGTGGAGTTTTGGACAAGTTCAGGACTTCAAAACGAAGATCTTATATGGCAAACACTCACAGGACTTCCTGACGGAGCTTATGAAATTACAGCTTATGCAATGGGACGTAATCAATCAAATAACAATGTAAATGATGGTTCACTTCAACTTTTTGCTAATGAGGGTACCTCCAAGGTTACTTCAAATGTATGGGGAGAATTTAAGACAGCAGGCTTGGTAAATGAAAACGGTGAACTTAAAATAGGCTTAAAAGCCGGAATCGATAATAAAAACAACTGGCTGGCAATTGCCGGTGTTCATTTAAATTTTATAGGCAATGATCTTTTGGGATATTATAAAGGATTATTTACCAGCAAAAATGAAGAGGCAAAGCAGGTTGCTTCACAATTGGAGGGAAAGATTTCATCTGTTATATATGAAAAATTAAATCAAGGGATTGATGGAACAGATTTTGGAGATGACTACGCAAAATATTCAGCAGGTGCTGATTCTTTACAGAATTTGATTAATACAGCCTATTCAACTACTGATATTTATGTAGCATTTAGTGAGCTTAAACGTATTACGAATGAAATATCTGAAAATTCTGTTCCTGAATCAGAAAACGACAAAATAAAATTTGATGCAGCAATTTCATCATTAGTGACAGAAGCAGAACATGCTACTACTGCAGAACATATTAATAGAGCTTATGAACAATTGGAAGAGGCACGTCAAGAATATGTTCTTTACGCAGTTCCTGTGGGGCAAACTGAATTTGACATGACTTTCCTTCTCAAATATCCCAACGTCAATAATATCCCAGCGTTTACATCACTGAGATCCATTGGCTGGGATAGCGATTTATTAACAGGCAACAGACAAACCAATAATATTAACAATAAAGCAGGTAACAGTCAATTTATGGAGGCTTGGGTATCGCAGTCGCCGATGTCGTCTGTTTATGCAATTTACCAAAACGTTTATCTGCCTGCAGGCATTTATCGGTTGACAGCTAAAGCATTCGCAAACGGAAGCAATGTTTATCTTTGTGCAAATGAAGCAAAAGGCAACGAAGTTACAAGTAGGGATTATGCAAGTATGGATCTGTTTGAGTTAGAGTCATTTACACATGTTCAACCAGGATATGCCAAGTTGGGTTTAAAACTGGATGCAGGTAACACAACCAATTGGCTCGGTCTCAATGACATGAAATTATTCAAGAAAACTGTGCCAGAAACAGCTAGTTTAACGGAAATGGATGAAACTGAGACTTTATTACCAGGTATTTATAGCCAGATCAGGCTTAATAGAACTTTTGGAAATAAAGATGAATGGAATACATTCTGCGTTCCATTTGAGATGTCATCCATGCAGTTAGAAGAATATTTTGATGAGGTTCGTTGTGTTAAATCAATAGAAAAGACCGGGGATGGAGAATTGACTATGATATTAAATTCTACTAATACAATATTCCCCGGTATACCTTATCTCGTAAAATCCAAAACTGAAGGTGAAACTGAAATCATACTTGACAATATGCATATTAGCAATAGTCAGCCTCAGACCTTGTTATTAACTGATGAGAATAATGAAATAAAATTAAATTTTGGTTTTGGTAGTTTCGTATTCAATAAAAACATACCAGAGCAGGCATTTGTATTGAATGGTAATGAATTTATACAGGAGAATATTACAGAAATGCCCGCATTCAGAAGCTATCTGACAATAGAAGGTGGCGATATTGTGAAAGTTATATTGAAGGATGATGAGATAGCTACATCAATTATTGATATCTCAGCCCTCCATCTTTATGTAGATGTTTATACGCTCTCTGGTATAAAGGTGAAATCTAGAGTTAAATATAGTGATGCACTAAATGGTTTAGAGCAAGGAATTTACATCATCAATGGGAAGAAAGTAATGAAATAGGGTTTTAATAGGTTATATTGGAAGCTCACAAATCCAATATATTGTTCAACAATCTCATTTAAATGGGATAACGGCGTCCGGGCTTGTGAAAGTCCGGACGTTTTTTTTGTAAATTATAATTCGTCACAAGTCTGCTGAAAAGTAATTTTTTTATCATTAATAAAATATAACAGCACACACTAAATCAATTTTTAATGTCAATTTTTAAATTATACATACTTTTGTATCATGCAGTATATTATTTAAATAATAATTGACTTCATAATTGTTAAATAAACGTTAATATACATCTTATATTTATATTAAAATACTGTTAATCATATATATAATTTTTCTTGCGTAGAAATGTGATGAAATATACATCATTTACTGTTGAAAAAACTGTTGTTGATATCTAAAATATAGTATGTTTAAGAAAAAGACTAAAAGGAATATAAATAACATATTTTTAACTAATCAGTTTTTATTATGAAGAAAAAGTTTATTAGTGTAGCAATGTTTTCTGCATTGCTTATCAGCACACCTGTTTTCGTTGGTTGTTCTGATTATGATGATGACATTTCCAATCTTCAGGGACAAATTGATTCTCTGAAGGGTCCGGACGTATCTTCATCAGAAGCTTTGACTGCATTGAACAATGCACTCAATGACTTAAAGGCTGATGTCGCTACAATTACCAGTGGTAAGGCTGACAATGCAGCAGTAATTGAATTGCAGGAAAAAGTCACAGAACTGACTAATCTGATCAATGGCTCAGATGGAAACGAAGGTGAAATTGCTGGATTGGCAGAACAGATCAAAGACCTGCAAGAGCAAGTTAATTCTGTGAAAGGTGATCTTGACGAGAAATACGAGCAGCTTGTTCAGAAGCAGGATGAATTGGAAGGAAAAATCAAATCTCTTAATGACCAAATTTCAAAGGCTGCTTCTACAGAAGAAGTGGACAGCTTGAAGAAAGTGCTTGACGATCATGTTAAAGCATGGAATGAGGTGAGCCAAGATGTTACTGAAGCTGCTGCTTGGGTTAAGAATAACGGTGAATCTTTGGCTAAGTTGACTGCACAGGTTACTAAGATAGAAAGTCTTATCAATGTGATCTATGCTGCAGGTGAAGGCACAACTATCGAAGATAATGAAATATTGGCCGCTATTGCTGCCCTTCCTACTACCAATGATGATTTGGCAAAGCTTCAGGAAACTATCAATGGCAAAGGTTCTGAAAAAGGCATATTGGGACGCTTGGAAGATATTGAAACTTGGAAAAACACTATTACTGAAGCTTTGATTGAGAATAAGTTCGTTGATGGTAATGGCGCTGCCAGCATGAGCCAGGCTCTTGCTGATCTAAATTGGGTCAAAGAACAGTTGAAGGATGGAACTAATCCTGATGATCCTACCATTCTTGACAGAATGAACAAACTGGAAGAGAATTATGCTACTTTGGCAGCTCTTGCAAACCAGGTTCAGAGTATTGTGTTCATGCCTGTAACAGCTGAAAATCCATATAGTCTTATATCAAAAAAATTAGTTTTGGTGGATGAAAACGGCGATTCCCACACTGTAGCTGTTAAAACAGATAGTAAAATCAAGTTCCGCATTTCACCGGCTTCAGCTGTTAAAGATTTCGCAAAGAACTATAAGTTGACATTTGAAGGATACGCTATCAAGAAATCTATCGATGGTCTACAAGTTAGTGAACCGGAAATAAATGAGACTGAAGGTACTGTAACATATACTGTTACCCAAGCACCCAATGATAAAGACAATGAAAACAACCCTATTGCATGGGCAACATGTGCTAAATTGGTAGCTAACACGGATCTGGATGAAAACGAAAAGCCAATCAATAACAACGGTACCGAGTTAACTTCCAATTACTTTATACTTGATAGCGATGTCAATACATATAGTAATATTCGATTAAATATATCTGTTTTAGGATATTCAATAGAATATAGAGATGGCGAAGCTACAGAGGCATCACAAATCAAATTGGATGAACTTTTGAGCAAATCTGGCATTAGAGGATATAATGAAACCGAAAGAATATGGGAAACTATTGTCCTTGCTGATTATGGTCTTACTCCTACGTTTGAATACGAACTCGGTAATCCTAATGACTCCCATGTATTCCAAATCAACAATGGCGTATTGACGGCCATCAACGAAGGTAGTTCTACCATCGGCGATAATGAATATCTCAAAATAAAGAGTTTCAATATTGCTGGAATCAAATATGATAACAGTCCTTATTCCCAACTGATATCTATCATAGCTAAATCTATAACGATTAATCTCAACGAGTCAGCATGGCAGCCTGAAAACGGATTCATGTATAACGGCAGAACTCAAGAAGTCTATAAGTTACCAGAATCATTTACTAATGCAGCTATCGAAGGCACGAATAGAGGAAAAGAAGGATTTATAGATCTTTTCAATATTTCAACTACCGGAAATATCAGTTTACAAAGAGGTGTAGATATTTATGGTTGGACTGGAAGCAATGATGATAAAGCTGCACTCTATGTAGTTATTAATGCTGGAGCTGAAATTCAGAACGATACCACTTTGACGCTTAAATTAGGAGGTAATAATACTGATACTGATACTTACACTATCAAACTCAATGTATCTCCTACTAATTACGACAATTTGGATGGTCATACAGAAAAAATCATTTTGTCATCTGAGAAATGGGCAAATGATAAAGCAGACTTGGCATTTGTTGCTACCGGTGACAAGGACAATACTGTATTAGCATCTAACGTAGCATTGAATGCATTATATACCAATTACGATGCATTGGTAGCAGCCGCTAACAATGTAGGTGCTGACTTGACAATCACAACAAGTGTTGGAGCAGATAAGGGCGTTAGTGTAAATCGTAGTAGTGGTTTAATTAACTTTAATAAGACTGTATTCGATTATACTAAGACACCGTCTGTTGAAGTTGAGTTTAAGATCACGCTGAATGGTAAAGTTTATGCTAGCCATAAGGGTACATTGGTTATCAATAATCGAGTAAGCGGTAAATGGTCACCTCTTGCAGCAACTCTGAAAGCCGATAACACCCAAAACAAATATCAGGCATTCGAAAATATCAGTTGGAAAGATTACAGAAATATAGATTTCGTATCTTGGAACAAGGATACAAAGGCATGGGTTGTTAATGATAATCTGTTAACTGCTTATGGACTCAGCAGACCTACGATAGGCTTCGTACAGGCTGATGGAAAGACTATAAGTACAACCGATCCATCTGGTAACCTTCAGGTAAATAGTGATGGTGTAGTAAGCTTCACGGAGAAGGGTCAAGGTGTAACCTATACATCTGATGTTACTGCTACATTACGTGTTACAGTAAACTCAAGATGGAGTGTTGTTGAAGGTATTACCACAGGTAATTATCAAGACATCACAGTCACTATACCAGCTGGTACAAAGTAACAAGATCTTTCTCTTCCCTATGAGCGGAAGTTAAAAAGATTAATTTTTAGCAGTCCCGCATATTTTAATTTTTAAAGTATGTCGGGACTGTTTTTAATAACTATTAAATTGGATTAATATGAAAAAACACCTACACCACATCCTGACTTTATGGTTAGCGATGATCTGTGCGCCCAATCTACAGGCGCAACAGCAATACGTGGATATAACCGATAAGTATATCCAGAATGCTGATTTCAAGAACGGTCTGACGGGATGGATTGCCCAAGTAGACAAAGATAGATGGTCTAACTCCACCGGTAAGAACCCGGAGGTTGTTGAAGCATATGCCGGTTGGAATGTTTTAAGCATGAAAAGCTATTCTCTTCTTCAGGACATTAATCTGCCTGTCGGAAACTATAAGCTTGAAGCGTATGCTTTCTACCGTCAGGGAGGTTCGTTTGACACAGATAAAACGAAATCCTTGGCTTATCTCATAGCTGGAGCAAATAAGGTTCTAGTCAAAACATTGGGTAGTGAAAATGCCAATCCTTATGCAAACGACATCACCCAGGCCTCAGCAGCCTTTGCTTCCGGCCTTTATCTGAACAGCCTTCAATTTGAAGTTTCAGGAGATGACACTTCACTAAAGATAGGTTATGAAGGCACCCATGATGCATCATTCAGTTGGTTTATTACAGGCCCGTTCAAATTGTACAGAGCCATAACCGCTGAAGAAAAATATAATTTGATCAAGCAGGAAATAAAAGACGTTAAAAGCAAATTAAATCCAGCTTGGCAGGAAAAAATTGACCAAAAGATTAATCAGGCTGTGACTGATTATGATGCGGCCATTGCCGATCTTGAAAAACTACAGGCGGAAATCGATGCATTCCTCCCTTCATATAGCGAGATTCTTTCCTTGTATGAAGAAAACCGTGAGTTATATGACAACACCAGTGAAACGGATAATTCACACAGGCAGCTTTTCAACGACCAGATCAATACAGCCTACAATAACTTGCAGAGCGCACTTACCACAGCACAGCTCACAAACGTGCAAACCGCGCTTATTGAAGCTCGTACAAATTTCATTGTCTATGCCATACCTAACAGCGGCCAGCAATTGGACTTTTCTTTCTATACCAGGGACATTTCATTCCAGATTACTGGATGGACAAAATCTTACGATTGCCAAAACCACGTACACAAAGAATCCACAGAAAAGAACACGGAAACTCTTGTCGTGACTTCACAGGAAGGCTTCATCGAAAATTGGAACCCGAGCAATTTTACGGGCGGTGATTTGTCTTACACCCTTACCAACCTCCCTATGGGTGTATACACCATTACGGCTTATACCTTTGATCATGTCAAAAGCGGGAAAGTCGCTTTCTTTGCCAACGAATCCAAAGTAAACCTGGATGCCAGCACAGACAAATTCAGCCTCAGCCGGTTGGACGGCGTAGAGGTAAGTGCTGACAGAACCTTAAAATTAGGTCTTCGTGCAGAAGCCGGTGCAACCAACTGGATGGGTATCTCACATATTGAACTTTTTAAGACGGGTAATCTGCCATTCTCACTTGATTTATGGACAGAAATGAAGAAAGTAGGCAAGGCCATTGACCAGACTCTTTTGCCTCCTACTGTAGCCAACTGGCTTTCAACATCATTAGACAAAGAACCGACTGGAGATGAAGAAGCTGATGCTGACGCACTTAATGAATTGACCAATGTCGTGACCTTGGCACAGAATATCATCCAGCCCTATTCCGACTTACGCAACAAAATTGCCGAATTAAAAGAAATCCAGACAAATTCCGTAGCCAACAATCAGACTGTAGCCGAAAACTTGCAAAATTCCATCATGCAGGCTAATGAACAGTTGTCGACTATCAGCTCCGTTGAAGATGTCAACGAACTGACAGAATCCTTGGAAGAGGCGCGGAGAACATACATCACCAACGCACAACCCAATGAGAATTATTTGTTCGACATGACCTACCAGCTTGTCAACCCGACATTCGACTTGGGCAACATCAACGGTTGGAATGTGACAGACTACACAGGAGAAAAAAATTATCCGAAATTTGGAGCTGGAAGTACGGAATTCTGGCACTGCTCTTTCAACTTGTCACAAACCATCACCGGACTTCCGAATGGCAACTATACCATTACGGCACAGATTGCTGCAACCGAGCCAACAAGTGTCAGTCTAAACGGAAATAACAAGACAGCTCCAGGCAGCACAGGATTTGACCTGAGCCAATACGACAAACTCAGTCCTGTCGCCGATGCTTTCGCTGCGGATCGTGACAAGTACCGCTCTTATGTAACTGCCACGGTGATAGACGGCCAACTTACATTAGGCATCAGGAACACTTCTACTACCAACTGGGTGGTATTTGATGATTTCAGACTGGTCTACGCTGGTAAAAACGCTAATTCATACTACGCATTATTACAGGAAATAATTGTAAAAGCAGAAGAAGTACAGGCCAATCTTAAAGCTCCCAATGTAATGATGTCAACCCTTGCCGCACAGATCGAATATGCCAAGGGAATGAATGAAAACTCTGATGTGGCTCTGCTTGACATGGCTGCAAAGAATCTCAAGTCCACGATCAACCAGATAGAAAACATGCAGGAAAGCTACACCGCATATCTGAATATATGGAATGCCTGCCAGGAATACTTGGATGCCACGGAATACAGTGAAGACAAAATGGCATTCAGTGATCAATGTGCCAGCATCAATATTGAAGCAGGCAATGCCGAAACGGTGGAAACCATTAACCAATGCACAGAAAAGCTTGAATCAGCAAGAGCTACATTCCTCGCATCAACTCCGGTCGTAAAAGCCGGCCAGTCACTTGATGTGACCTTTATGGTTCAGAATGCAGCATGTACGGCAAAAGACGGTTGGGCAAGCGACAATACCGCAGACAATTTCAATACACAATCCAACTCATCAATGAACGGTGAATACAGCGGTACTTTCCTTGAAAAATGGAACAACTCATCATCAGCACCGGTATTCGTCAAAGACGATAAAATTATTTATCAGACTGTCAACAACCTGCCGCAAGGTATTTATGAACTCAAAGCTGCAGCATTCAGGGTCAATCAAAATGGTGAAGCTGCGGAATACGCCATGGCACTAGTATTCAATGAAGGATTCACTGCCGTCAAGTCTGAAGTGCTGGACTATTACTCAGTCATGGGAACTGTAGATGAAAACGCGACAGCCATTATTGGTCTGAAAGCCCTCAAGGATTATAATGCCAACTGGAATGCCATTTCCGATGTCACCTTACGTTATCTGGGTAACACGACTGCAGCCTACCATGAAATGCAAAATGTACTGTATGAAGAAGCAACTTCTGCCGCCAACGAAATGAATATCTCTAACGGTATGAAGAATAAGCTTAACAGCGTGGCCATCATGGCAGAAGAAAATATGTCTCTTGAAGTTTCAGCAGCACATTCTGCCAAAATGCGTGAAGCCATCTTGAACGCACAAGAACTGTCTGCTCTTTACGCAGCAGCACTTGCCGAAAAGTCCGAAGCCGACATTCTGGCCAAGTATTCTGAAGGTGGTGAACGCGATATTTTCATGACTAATGTGAATGTGGCATATCAAGGAATAGAAAGCAGTACAAACGAGAATGATATGCAGGATGCTACTGAAGCTCTTAAAAAAGCCTGCCAATATTACATGCTCAGCGGCGCAATGCCTACAGAGGGTACTTACTTTGATCTGAGCTTTGTTTTCGATGAACAAGCTTGGCAGACTGATATGCCTTTGAATAGTGGAGAGAACTTCAGGGAAGTCAATGACAATTCTGTCCATACTGGAGATTACAGTGGTCCGTTCTGGGAAAGATACTTCTCAAGCGACGCTTCCCTGTCTGCTTCATATGGCACACGTCCGCTTTACAAGAATGTGACCAATATGCCTGAAGGTATGTATACATTCAAGGCTGCAGCCTTTGGACAACGCGTATGGATTGGCGAAGCTGAAAGTGACGTTAATCTCAGCCTGTTCCTTAATGACCGGAAAGTTTCTTTGACCTACAGCAATCTGCACTACACTTACATTCATGATATCCTTCATGAAGGAGGCGACATGACTGCTGGAGTCTTCATGGAAGAAGGAAACGTGCTTAACTGGATCGGTATAGGCGACTTACAACTTTATTATTACGGACGTAAGTCTCTCGGTTTCTTCGAGTCTACCATTTACACTGCTGAAAATGACATCAAGGCTGATGTCACCCTCATGACCAGCAATGATACTGAACGCTGGCGTACACTTTGCCTGCCGTTTGATGTAGACGCAGCAACGCTTAACGATCAGATGGAAGTCCGTGAAATTACCGGATTTGAAGCAAACGGCAAGGATTGCATTCTTACACTGGGACGTCCTATCAGCGGTATCAGTGCAGGAAAGACCTATGCCGTCAAGATGAAGAACAATACCGGAAGTGCCGTCCTCAATGATGTCTTTATTCCTGCCGGTGTGGCACCGGAATCCGCAGTTCTGGAAAACAACGGAGTAAAAGCCGTCATCAAAGGATACTTCGCACCGGAAGAACTCGAAAACGAATGCTACACCTTGTATGAGGAACAGGATGCATTTACCGTCCCGTCAGACCATATGGCAAAAGCTTTCCAGGCCAGTCTGAAATTGGAAGGAGCAACGGATGCTTACGAAAGAATACTGCTTTCAGTAGACGGTATCATCACCTCCATTGACAATGCATATCATGCAGGATCAGAAATAGACGTTTACAACGTTAACGGTATCATGATCAAAAAGGGAGTTCAATACGAAAATGCATTGAAGGACCTTCCAAAAGGAATTTACATCATCAATGGGAAGAAAGTAATGAAATAGGGTTTTAATAGGTTATATTGGAAGCTCACAAATCCAATATATTGTTCAACAATCTCATTTAAATGGGATAACGGCGTCCGGGCTTGTGAAAGTCCGGACGTTTTTTTTGTAAATTATAATTCGTCACAAGTCTGCTGAAAAGTAATTTTTTTATCATTAATAAAATATAACAGCACACACTAAATCAATTTTTAATGTCAATTTTTAAATTATACATACTTTTGTATCATGCAGTATATTATTTAAATAATAATTGACTTCATAATTGTTAAATAAACGTTAATATACATCTTATATTTATATTAAAATACTGTTAATCATATATATAATTTTTCTTGCGTAGAGATGTGAAAAATGCATCATTATTAGACAAGAAGAAAAGTCATTATTGTAAGTAAGAAAGAAAGTAAAAATAAAGAACTAATCGGTTATATATGAAGAAAATATTCATTTTTTCCAGCTGTTCACGATGCATTATAGAACTTAAATCAATTTTATGAAGCCCGTATATAAATAGCGAAGTTAATTTGAATATACATTATAGAAAAAATAGAGAGTGATTTATAGTTTTTAACCAAAAACATTTTATTTATGAAGAAAAAGTTTATTAGTGTTGCGTTGTTTGGTGCTGTAATTATTGCATCATCAAGCGTACTTTCTTCTTGTAAAGACTACGATGATGATATCTCATCAGTACAAGGAGAACTGCACACTGGACTAGATGCATTGAATGCACAGTACAATGCGTTGAATGAAGCCTTGGAAGCAGCTAAGTCTGAAGCTAAAGCTGCACAGGAAGCTGCTACTGCCGCTATCAATGAAGCTCAGTCCACTGCAGACGAAGGTGTAAAGGCTGCCGCTGAAGCTAAAGCTGAAGCAGAACTTGCTAAACAGGCTGCTGCTGAAGCTAAGGCTGATGCTATCGCTGAAGCTCAAAAACTGGTTGAAGAAGTTAAGAAAATGATTCCTAGCACTGACGGTTTTGTTACTGACGAGACTCTCAATGCTAAAGTAAAAGAATTACTTGCTAAAATTGCAGCTGTAGATGTAACAGATGAATTGGCCACATTGAAAGACCAGCTAGACGGAATCAATCTTGATGAAGTTTCAAGCGCTATCGAACAAATGAAAATCCAGCTCGAAGCTGTACAAAAGTTCGAATCTCTTATTACAACCAATCAAAGTTCTATTTCTGACTTACAAACAAAATATACAGAAATAAACAAGTCTATTGAGACTATTAATACGGAAATGGACAATTTGGCCAAATTGTCAGACGTAACTAGTTTGGAAGAACGTGTACAAAAAGCAGAAGAAGCGCTTAAGAATGTAGAACAGAATGTAACTGTTGTTAATCAGAACTTGGTTACTATCTTAGGTAAAGGTCTGAGAGGCTTGGTATTCTACCCCAACTTGTTTATCAATGGTATTGAGGCTGCTGAATACGGATTTGTACGTAATGCCGTAATGGCAGGCACTGACGCTCAAGGAGGAGTAGAAGATAATGAAGGAAATTCATATAAATTCATAGGCAACCAAACTAAAGATCGCGCGATTGACTATGCTGTAACAGGAAATACAGCTGATGTTTATCCGTATGTGGAAATTGCATACCATATGAATCCTTCTAACGCAGAAGTAAAAGATGCAAGTGATGTGGCATTTATTTCACGTCATGCTGAAGTTATCGGACTTCGTTCAACAGAAGGAAATGTAGGTGACATTACTTCAAAAGCAGTCAATACAGCAGATGGTAAATTGAATGTAAAAGTTCAGGCTAATGGTGCTAAGTTGGAAGAAGCAGTTGAGAATGGACTTGGTACTATTTTTGCTGCACAAGTCAGCGCAGGTGATACTGTAGTTACTTCAGACTATGCATTGCTTTATCCTACTACAATCAAGATGGAGCATTTGGCATTCAACAATCCGAAGTATATGGCTGAAGATTGCAATGAAGCAGGTTTCAATGATGTTTTGTTTGATACACCAAACAAGGCTGTAGAATTTAAGGGCGGTCAATGGACAGATCCTGAACGTGACAATTTGGTTCATCCAGTCCAGGAATCATTCTGCATACCTTACAACCAATCAATTGACCTTAACAAGATGTTCCAATTGCACTATAGCTGGAATTCTCCAACTAAGAATGCAACAGAACATGCGGTCATTCTTCCAGGTGATGAGTCTTATTACGGTCTGAAATATGAATACAACTTGATAGATTACACTATCGGCCAGAACGGTACTTCTGAAAGCAAGTATGCAAGCTTGAACAATGGTGTTTTGAAACCATGTATCGTAAAAGCTGACGGATCATCAGATGTTAATACTCAAGGCCGTTCATCTATTGGCAGACATCCTTTGGTACAGGTATTGGTTCGAGATACTGTAAACAATGTGGTTGTATTGGATGGTTACGTACAATTTGAAATCGTTGATGTACCTAAGTACACCTTGACTGACGTATTCAAGACCAAGAATATTAACTATGCACCTTGCGGTGGAGCTTCTGAAAAGATTTATTGGTATCAAGTTTCAGACTTGCTGTATGAATATTCTAAGATGTCTAAGGAGGAATTCGAGGAAACTTACGAAATAGAAGAAGTCAACGGTGAAGTTAAACAGTTCGTTTGGAACGGTACTGGTACTCCGGCTCAAGGCGAAATTGCTAATAGCTTCAGAGATATCACTGGTACAGCTGAACAAATCGGTACTATTCTGTTCGATCGCGACGAGGACTTAGACAATGACGGAACAACAACCAATACCTTCACTTGGAATTTCAGTGGTTGCAACACCGTGAAGATCTACGAAAAGCCTGGACGTACCCATACTGTATACGTACGTTTCGCACGTGTAAACAACAAGATCTCTTCTGATTACCGTTATGTATACTTGCCTATCAACGTTACTGTGAACGAAAGGAATGAGAAAGTTGGCACAATGGGTGAAAAGATTAAGAACTACTGGTTCAGCAATAACCGCTTCCCGGCAGAATACGCATTCACCCGTCTGAATGTTCACGCTCCTGAAGATAATGGTAGTACATTGCCGTTTAAAGCATCATTAACTCAGGTATGGAATGGTAACGCAATCCAAATTGCCGGACTTGACAATGCAGCTCAGTACAATACATATAATCCTGCATCTGGTTCAGGTCATAGATTCTTCTTTGCTCCATTCGAAGGCACTGACAACAAACGTAAAGGTGATAGCGGTCATGAATATACATTGAATGTAGAATCTAGCTCTATGATCAGTGTATGTGAAGGTTTTGGTTCTTACCCTTGGGATTCATCAAAGATCGGTAATAACGATAATAACATCAATATTATCAATGAGCATGCCATAGATCCTAATGACGGAGTATTTACTAATGATGTGGTTACAGCAACTTATGGTGGTACTACTCAGGAGATCGCGAGAATTTACCATAACAATGGCGAGCCTTATATCGAATTCTTACAGACCGATTACGCTAAGGACTTGCTGAACGGTTATGAATCTCAGAGACTTGATCCTAACGATAATACTAAAGACGGTGCACAGCTTCTTGTTAACATTGGTGTCGTAGCTTATGACAATTGCATTGTTAAAGCTGTTAACGATAATATCAATCCGGCATACTTCATTCGTCCGATCGATATCGTTGGTAAGGGTGATGTATTCGTTGACGCAACAGACAATGGTGAAAAAGCTTATGTATTCGATTTGTTTGAATTCAACGACTGGAGAGAAGTCAAGTTTGCAGATGAACCTTGGTACTATGCATATTATAACATCAAGAGTGTTGAAATCAACACAACAAAGGTTAAAACTGATATGAACCAGGCAGAAGGTAATTATGTATTATTATCAACAGTAACTGATAAGTTAAAGATTTCTTATGTAGGTGGTTCTTCAGCAACTTTGAGCGCTTTGCATAGAATGTACAATTATCAGGGTGCTACAGGTGTAGCAGATGCATATAGAGATGCTATGGGATATATCCTATATGAAAACAATATGGATAATGTAGCAGAATTCAATCTTCTCGTTCCGGTATCATTCACTTACGATTGGGGTACAATTACCAGAGAAGTTAAGATCGAAGTTAAAAAGACAATGGGTCAGAACTAATTAAAATAAAATGATTCAATTATCTTAAAATAGAACACTACAGAGTGTGCCTTCCTATAAAAGGCACACTCTACTTATTCAAATACTTTTTAATTTTCAAGTTAATGAAAAAGCTTAATCTATTTGCCTTTATTGCAGCAATAATTGTAGCCTGCCTTTTTTCTTGTAAAGACAAAGGAGCTGTAAAAGAAGAACCTACTGAAACTGAAATATTCAAAAGCAGTCTGACCGCAGAAGATACTACTCAAGTTTTGTCATTATGCAATACCTGCATGGAAACCTTAAAAAAAGGGGATATCGACAAAGCCTTGTCAATGATGCAAATGCTCAACCCTGACAGCACTTTGTCTCCGTTAAGTGAAGAAAAAAAGATCCAATTAAAGAAAAATTTCAAGATTTTCCCTGTATTGGACTATACCATAGAATATTTCACGTTCAATCTATCCGGCCTCAACGATGTCAAATACCAGATCGAATTTATGAAGAAAGAACCAGGAGACCCTATCCCCAACACCATCGGATTCATGTTTAATCCTATCAAAGTGGATGGCAAATGGAATTTAGCTGTCAAAGAAGCAAATCAGGAAGTACTGCGTCATTAACAACCTAATCTAATATTAATTCTTTTACATGAAAACAAGATTACTTTTTACCGCTGCCATAGTAGCAGCCACAAGTATGGCATCGCAGCCAGTATGGTGCAACCCTGCCCTACCTGTTACAACATTATCAACCCCCTACAACAACAGTGAGTCACCATGGGTTGGAGAAATCATATCCACCGAAGGCACTTACTATTTGTACAACGTCGGTCTTAAACAATTCCTAAGTTGTGGCAATTCCTGGGGAACCCAGGCATCCGGCAATGAGGTCGGAATACCTGTCACATTTGAATTGGCTAACGGCAAATACGTCATCAATACAGATGCATATTATTCCGGAAAACATGTCGGACTGAACGGGTATGTCGATAATGGAGACAGTAACCAATATTGGGAATTCACCAATATCGGGGATGAAAATAATCCTGTTTATACCATAAAGGGAAACAACCAATACTTTGCCAACACAGAAAGAAATGTCATTGGTTTCAGTGATGTATTGGATGATAAAGCCAAATGGCTTGTCGTATCCCAAAAACAAAGAATTGAAAAATTAGAAGAAGCGAGCGAATCAAATGGTGTAGATGCTTCATTCTTTATTAAAAATCCGAATTTTGACAGAGCTGCAAGAGGCTATTGGGAGGGCAGTTTTACAGCCGGTGGAAATGACGGTAGCAATGCTGCCACATACAACTATTGCGCAGAAAGATGGAATACAAATTTTGACGTACACCAGACTATAACAGATCTTCCTGCTGGAAAATACATACTATCCTGTCAAGGCTTTTATAGAGCCGGCGGCACAGGGGATGTCGTTGCCAACCAAGACAAACAAAACGCGGTCATATATGCCAATGGAACTACTACTCCTGTTATGTCCATTTTGGACGATGCAGGTAAAGTGGGAAGCGTCAACATCGATGGATACGGTGTTATTCCGAACTGGATGAACGAAGCAGCAACAGCGTTTAATGAAGGACTGTACAGTAATAATCACGTAGAAACAGTTGTGAAAGATGGAACCCTCACTATTGGGATAAAAAAGGATGTAACTATCTCTAATGACTGGTGCATATTTGACTCATTCAGATTAACTTATTATGGTCTTACCAGAGATCTTGTCATTGAAATTCTACAAAGTAATATAAATGAAGCTGATGGTCTGATAAAAAGTCTCCCCCTGATTTCTGCGTTGTGTGAACCGCTTAAGGAAACCATAGCAAACGCCAATGCCGCCATTGAAAACCCAAATTGCAGTACGGACAGCTTGAATTCTCTTAATGACAAACTTATTGCCGAAAAGGGGATTCTTTCTCCTTATCTTACCCCATATAATGATATTGTCACCTTGATCAACAGTTGCGAAACGACTTTGGCCAATTCAAGTGCTTCAGATGAAGCAAGAAAGACATTTCAAGACGCGATTGAAGATGCTAAAGCACAACTGGCAAAAGCAACTTCTGTTCAAGAAATAGAAGCTTTACATAAACCATTAATGGCTGCAAATAACAATTATATGGCTGTAGCCATACCTACTGATGGAGGCTTCTTTGATGTGACATTCAAACTGTCCAACCCGACTTGTACAGAAAATTACGGATGGGACAAGCATATCAAAAACGCATCAGCATCATACAATGTCAATAATTCAAGTCTTAACTCTAGTGAATATGCCGGAGTCGGCATTGAAGTATGGCAAAGTTCACATGACGTATTTGATGGCGCCGACCTGATCTGGCAGACTTTGACAGATCTTCCTCAGGGTGTTTATGAGATCAGCGCATTGGTTACCGGAAACAACAATTCACCAGTCAACCTCAAAGCCAACGGAATTATCAACCAAGTAAGTTCCACCACATGGAAACGCGTTTCTGTCAAGACCATTGTTAATGAAAGCGGAATACTGAGTGTGGGCATTTCTGCACCGCAAAACAACCTTAACAATTGGTTTACTTTGGCTGACGTCAAACTTAACTATTACGGCAATACTTTGGAATCCCTCTTGGAAGAAATCAACGAGGAGGCATTCAGCTTAGGCATGAGCCTTAGAGAACGGATTCCCAATAATATGATGGGGGCAGTTAGCGATGGAGTACCTGTCATAGACGCTGAAGGAAATGCCATTACCTATACACTTTCCGAAGCAGCTGAACAAATTATTGAATGGCAAAAGAATACAGAGCTGGCCAAATCAGCGATTGAGCCATATGGTGAATTCCTGGCGACTCGCAATTTTGTACAGTCAATCAACGACCAAACAACCGCTGACGAACAATACAAGAATGCGTTGGAAGAGGCTGATTATACCTATGCTGCACAAGCAATGGGAGCAGTCACTGTTGAAAATATCACCAATGCACAAAAACTGCTCAAGTCAGCGCTTGCCAACTATCTCCAGAACGTAAACGGACTTGCAGATGGCTGTACCGAACTTGATCTTACCGCATTTGTCAATGATGCTAATTTCGCTGACAATGCCAGCACGGCATGGAAGACCACAGCTACAGCAGAAAACTTCAGACACATGAGCCCAAATGGCAGCGTCAACAGCGGGACATATAGCAGCAACTTCATCGAATGTTACGTTAATACAAGCAAGACCCAATATAACAGCAACAAAAAGTTGGTTTACCAGACCCTTAGCGGAATGCCTAAAGGAAATTATGTGATGGAGGGTTATGCATTCAATCGCCGTGAGCATTTCGGATCTGATGACACTATAGAACCGAATCCCGTATACTTGTTCATTAACGGAAGCACTGCAGAAATCAATTCATCCACATTTGCCAAAGGGACTGTCACAGGCTTTACAAGCGATGGCAACTTGGAATTTGGTTTGAAATCCGGTGCAGAATTCAATACAGACTGGAATGGTTTGGGAGCTGTCAGCCTTAAATATCTCGGAACAGAAGCCCAAAATATCACGCTCAACGAAAAGGATCCTTTCGAGTTGAAGAATGATGTCTTTGCCAATGTCACCCTCGAAAAAGAATTCTCTGATTCAGAGTGGACTGCGCTGTGCGTGCCATTTGATATAGACATAGAAACTACCGCCCAATATTTCAGCAAGGTTAAAGTCCCAACCTCAATAGAGACAACAAACAAATCTACCGTGCTGAACTTTGAAGATGCTTCCTCTGTTAAAGCTGGCATGCCATATCTTGTTAAGGCTAATACGCCTGACCTTAAAGCCATAAAAGCAGAAAAGACGGTAGTCTATGCAAGCAATCCATACACTGTAATCGTCAACAACAGCCAAATCTGTGGAAATTACAATCCAACGGCAGTCAACGATAACCTTTTCATCTTCTCAGGAGATAGATTTAGTCGGGCTGAAAATGGTGAGAATAACACAATAGAAGGATTCAATTTCTATGTTAACAGTAATACTGCCAACGATGAGATATTACTTTGCATAGACGGTGTCGTTACAACTATTGAAGTTGCCAATATGGCTGAAAACACTAATTACGTGGACGTATATACGCTTACAGGTCTCAAAGTCAAGTCTAATGTAAAACAGACTGAAGCTTTGGATGGATTGAAAAAAGGAATTTACATCATCAATGGAAAAAAAGTAATGAAATAGGGTTTTAATAGGTTATATTGGAAGCTCACGAATCCAATATATTGTTCAACAATCTCATGTATGTGAGATGGCAGACGTCCGGGCTTGTGAAAGTCCGGACGTTTCCTTTTCTGTATATTAAATAAGCAAATACCCCACATCAAGTTTATAACATTTGATTCTTACATACAAGAACATAATATCTTTTTCTGTAAAAGAGCAACAATACCATATTTATAAAGTTCTGGAATATAATTTATTCCTTGAAAAAGGAATAAATGAAAAGATTGCATTAAAAAAATAAGTTTATTTGTATTAAATATATAAAAATAATGTATCTTTGCCAACACAATACTATTAAAAGCATATACCATCAAATAATAAAATGTGAAGAAGTTAGCGAACTTCCACAGTTGAACAATACGAAAAAACCTATTTAATTAACCTATTTTTATTTCACATGAAGAAAAAATTACTTGATGTTATAGCCCTATTTATAGCTATAACAGGTGTAACACATGCAGTTGCACAGAATGATGTATCATCTATCTTAACAACAGATAAGGGATACCAAAAGATTTCAACCATGCCGGAAGTTGTAGATGACTATTATTATGTTATCATTGAACACACCCAACAGCTTATGATTTCTTTAGAAAACAGTTCTTATCAAGGGGACGCAAATAAAACTTGGAAATATCGCTCTCCCGTTGATCCTTTAACTGATTTTTCTAAAATTTGGATGATTGAAACCAATAATGGTGTCAATAATGCTTCTGGCTATGCTTTCCGGAATGTATCAGAGAAAGATTACGTCATGCAAACAGAATGGAACAGTGGATATAACTTCAGAACCAACGACCAAAGCAGCCCGTGTGAGTGGTCCCAATTTCTATTTAATTATACTAATGATGGATATTGGACATTTGAGAACGGAAAATATCCTATGAGCAGCAGTGCAGCTTATAAAGGATATATTGGAATTTGGGAAGAAAAAGAAGGTATTATAGAGGGAGCTGAAGTTGCAGCAAACAAATCGGGCAATTACATCGGCCAATATGATTTATATGCAATCAATAAGAGTGCATTCTGGAAAGCCTATCTAGAAAAAAACGAAAATACCTTTGATGCTAATATACTAATTATCAATCCTAACTTTACAGTCAAAAATGGAATTGGAACATGGTCATCCACTACCAAAGCTCAAAATAACGGAAGAGCTCTAAAAACATTTGGTATATTCAATAATGAATATATCTATGAAAACTGGAATGGAAACCCCTTTTCAGGTACCATGTCACAAACAATTAAAGGATTACCTAACGGTAAATATGAATTAAAAGCAGGAGCATTCAGAGAAGGCGGTAATGAAGATGTCAGATTATTTGCCAATAGCGATGAAACACCCATCACAACCACCTCAAGCAATGCTTCATATTTTACCGTCACAACAAGTGTAACCAACCATAATCTTACCATTGGACTTAAATCAGTTAACAATGGTTGTAATTGGATGGGATTAGGCAAAGTATCATTAAGATATTTAGGTCCGGATTTATCAAGTCTTATTACAGAATTCGAGAACTTAAAAAAATCATTAGAAGAACTGGCAGGTACCACTTCTGGTATTGACCATATTATCAATAACACCTTAAACCAGTATCCTACTACACCTAGTGAACAAACCGATTTAGAAAAAGCCATCACAGCTTTAACAGCAACTAAAAATACAGCAGAAAAATTATTGGAAGAATATAATCAATATAAATCTTTATATTCAATATTTGAAGCATTCTATACAAACTCTAAAGATGCATCGCCATCAGATGCTTGCATGACATATAAAAATGTCTTATCCACAGCTCAAATGAACGCTGATGCTGTTAACACAGTTGGAGGATACGACATCATCATTGAAGACCTTAAAACTGGACGACTTGAATATTCAAAGCAAGCAAAACCTAATGAAGGAACCACTTTAGATTACACATTTAACATCTTTAATAATAGTTTTGAATCCAACTTCAACAATTGGACCAACAATTCAATGTCTACACAAGGAAATAATTCATTCGGTTTAAAAGAGGGAACTATATACATTGAAAAATGGGTTTCGCAAGATAATACGCCAATAAGTGCCTGCTCTATAGAACAGAATATAAACATTCCTTGTGGAAAATACCGTTTAACAGTATCTGCCCAAAACATCAATCAAGGCGATGTAAACACACCACAAACAGGAGTTCACATCTTCGCTGGTTCTAATTCCACAGAAGTTACAGCTGCCAATGAATATATTGTAGAATTCACTCATATTAATGGTGAACTTTCAATAGGTTTTAAAGCTGAAAATGCTACTGGAAACTGGTTAGCATGCGATAATTTCCGTTTGGAATTACTTGGTGATGCCGATCCGAATCTTATATTAACATATTGGAAAACAGAATTGGAAAATACCATAACAGAAGCTAAATCCTTAAATAATGGAGCCAATGTCGGTAACGCTGCTTTTCAAATCCCTGTATCCGCACAGAATGAACTGACAGAATCTATTGATAACGCACAAATTAATATTGATTCAAATGATATAGAAGTTATTAAAACAACTATAAATAATTTAAATGCAGCAATAGAGATATACAAGAATGCAACACTCAATGAACCTAGTGCAGATCAAAAGTTCAATATTATCCTGTCAACCGTTGGTAACCAAGAATGGCAATATAATGGTAAAGCTTTAACTTTTGTATATAAAGGCCAAACACCTGAACAGAATGATTATGCTATAAACTATGCTTACCCTGCTAACTGTAATTTTGCACAAGCGTTTACAATCGAAAAAGTTGCAGATAAAAATAATTATATCATATACTTTGAGGATAATTCTGGCAACCAGAGATATATATGTAATGGAACTGTTACCGGTGCAGGAACAGGTGCATACGGAATACGTACCACACTTAACAAAGAACAAGCTTTAGCCTTTGAATTCATAGCCACAACTGTAAATGGAAATTATAATCTGAAAAATACTTCCGTAAATGAATATATGGGAAGCCAGGATGCTGGTTTTTACACTGTTAACAGTCATATTAATTTTAATATACAAGAAGCACAAAAGGCAAAAATCACATTACCCCATACAGGTGCAAACTGGGGTACAATAATGTTACCATTCAATGCTGAAGTTCCAAGTGGAATGACAGCTTATATTGCTAATGAGATTCAAAATAATGAAATCCAAATTTCTGAAACAGAAGTTCTTGAAGCCAACAAGCCTTATATTGTCCGTATTACAGAAAAGGATAAAACTTTCTCATTTACAGATTATGGTTTAGCTACACAAGAATCTTACACAAATCAATTATTGACAGGCACATACATCAGCACCAAAGCACCAGCCGGTTCTTACGTACTTCAGAATCAGCCGGAAGCTGACGGAGTGGCATTCTATCGTGTAGAGGAAAGTAAAGAGCCGACCATCAATTCCTACCGCGCTTATTTGACTGTACCTGCTGAAGCTGGTATCAACTCTCTCGTATTACAACTTCCTGATGATAATGTAACCGGCATTGAAACAGCTATGGAAGCAGACAACGAAGTAGATGTTTACAGCATCAGCGGTGTACTGATCCGCAGCAAGGTCAAGAAGAGCGAAGCTCTCAACGGATTGGATAAAGGTATTTATATCGTAAACGGCATTAAACAAGCTGTGAAATAAAACTTATTTAATAAAAGAATCATAGTACAAACAGGAAAATCATAAAAACATGAAAAAGCAATTATATATCACCCCACAGATACAGATAACCCAAATGGAAACAGCCAACATCATCGCTACATCTCAACCAGGAATCTCAGACAAACCTGCTGATCCTAATGGCGATGTTTTGTCCAATCAGAACATGTGGTCTGATGGTGTGTGGTAATCTATAGAAATATCCATCTTATGCTCAGGCTGTCCCCGATTCGGAGACAGCCTTTCTATTATTTCCAGATTTTCCCTGCAATCCAGTGGATAAAAACCTTTATCCTACTGATTCTATCAACCGGACTATAGGTGCAATTGATAAGGAGCAAAAACATCATATCGAACCTGCCAACCAATTATTTTTCCTTTTTCACCAAACTTTCCTTAATCTTGTCCAATACTTTTTTATTGGCCATATCTATCTCATGATTATCCAAAGAAGCCAGATAAATGGCTGTCACCCGCTCATTGGAATGCCCCATCGATTCACTGATTACCCTGGTTGGAATATGTAATCTGGAAGCCTGAGTAGCCCAGGAATGACGGGCTACATAGGAAGTCAGACTATCAACCCCTATCTCTTCTGCCAGTTTTCTGAGATGATAATTATAATGCTGCAAAGCCTTTTCATAAGCCAGCTGACTGAATGTAGGTGTTTTCAACACCGGAAACAGATACTCTGATTTCGGATCTGCATATCTGTTGATAATCTCCACCATCATGGTATTCATTTTAATCGAAAGCAATCTTCTCGTCTTGCTTCGCCGATAAATAATCCTGCCATTCTGGCAATCACTTTTCTGTAGTTTGACAAAGTCAATAAAAGCCATACCACGTGCCAGAAAACAAAACAAAAAAGCATCCTTCGTAAAATTAAGCTGTTCATTTTCTGACTGATACTTAATCAGTTTAGTTATGGCATTAACATCTACTGCACGCTTCACCGTAGTATCCACTCCCGCATAAACGGAACGAAACGGATTAGGCAGATTCAGATCATAATAAACCAAGCCTTTATGAAATACAGCCCTAAGAATACGGATATAAAAAGAACTGCTGTTTCTCCTTATCTTCCTTTCCTCAATAAGGTAGAATTCATAACGGCGGATCAATTCAGATGTGACCTGTGAGAATTTCAATGTGGACATCCTCTCTTTATTTCTCAAAAAGGAAACAAATGAACGATATGCCGAACCATAATTCAAAGCTGTTTTACATTTCTGATACAAATTCTTTTCCGAAATCTGCATCTCCATAAAAGCCAGGAAGTCGGCTTCACTGTGTCTGTGCGCATTTCTTCTCATAATCAATATCGTTTTTATAAATTAAAAATAAAAAGCAACGATAAACTTAAGAAAAAAGGCGCATCGATCCCACACCTGTAATCAAAAAATAAGAAAGCGCTTTCCCTTTTTTAATATTTTATGACTATAAAAAAGAGAAAACGCTATTATAAATCAAGTGTATAGAGCCTATTAGAACAACTTAGCCGGATATACGCCTGCATCTATCAAAGACTGAATCTTAGCTACTACCGCATCACGGTCTGCAGCATAAGTCACACCAAACCACTTGCTGGTTGTATCCAGTACTTTAACAGTTGCTGTTCCTTCATTGATCAATTTATCAACCATCAACGGAATAAAGAATTCTGCCTTCAGGTTCTCCATGTTCTTAGGATTGCTGAGGAATTCCTTGAAATAAGCTTCGCTGTAAGCAAAATAATCCGGTGTGAAACCCCACATGTTCATTGAAACAGGCACATTCTCACCACCTACAGGTTGCCATTCTCCATTCTCGTCCTTGTAAGAAATCACATCGTTGACACGCATGATCTCAGTACGCTCTACTACATCAGTCAGGTTACCTTCAGCATCCTTACCGCAAATACCACGTGCTACAGAACCATTCTCTGAAAGCGTATTACCAATGCGGAAGCCCACCATAGCATAACGGTTCTTTGAACCTTCAGGCAGTTCGCTGAGGAACTTACCGATAGCCATGAAAGCATCACGGTTATAGAAATCATCGCAGTTGATTACGCAGAAAGGCTCCTTGATTACGTCCTTACCCATCAATACGGCATGGTTTGTACCCCATGGCTTAACACGGCCTTCAGGACATTTGAAACCTTCGGGCAGATCGTCCAAAGACTGGAATACCAGTTCACACGGAATATGACCTTCATATTTGCTGATGATCTTATCACGGAAATCTTTTTCAAAATCCTTACGGATTACAAATACCAATTTTCCAAAACCTGCCTGGATAGCATCATAAATGGAATAATCCATAATTGTTTCTCCGTTTGGACCCAGACCATCCAATTGCTTCAAACCACCGTAACGACTTCCCATACCGGCAGCCAATAAGAATAATGTTGGTTTCATTTCTAATATTGTTTAAAGAGGTTAAAGTTTACTATTGCAAAATTAAAAATTTATTGCCAAAAAGTAAGCATCAGGCTGACTTTTTTTTTATATCCGGATCATTTTAGGTCCGAATGATGTTGTACAACAGTACAATAAGTGTCAGAATGGATACCCTACTGCCAGATGATAGCCTAAACTGTCCTTAAATTTCGGCATATTGTAATATCCGCTTTTACCGGTATCATAAGGAGCATGTATACCCACTCCGATATCAAAACGCAACACCAGAAAGTCCAGGTCATATCTTACGCCAAAACCGGTACCCAATGCCAGATCCTTTCCCAGACGTGACAGGTCAAACGTACCACCCGGCCGGTTGGGATCTGCATCCATCAACCAGACGTTTCCGGCATCCAGAAAGACTGCACCATACAAGCTGGAAATGATAGGAAAACGATACTCTGCATTCAGTTCAAGCTTGAAGTCTCCCATCTGGTCAATATAAGAATATTGTCCATGCTGAGGGGTATAAGAACCAGGACCGACGCCACGTGCTGTAAAAGCACGGATACTATTGGCACCTCCGACACTGAACAGGTCATTATAAGGAGCTGACAATGAATTGCCGTAACTGAAAATAGCCCCTACCCCGGCTCTGGTCGCTATACTGGTACGCGGTGTCAGTTTGAATTCTTCTCTGAACTCGGCCAACAAACGGACATACTGCGCAAACGGCACGTTAAACAGCTTTTTATCTTTCTGGTTGAACGGCTGGCCGAAAGCAGCATAAATTCCAGAAGTCAAGTTTCCGCTCTCCTTAATCTCAAAAATGAAAGAACGTGGATTATGCGCCCTTCGCGGACTTGAATAGGTCAGTGTGTAACGCATGGAAGGTATAAACTGGTTACGCATACTGACATATAACGCTTTGTTGGCATTCATAATTGAATCAAACGTCGGCGTCGTGCTAAGCAGTTCATCATAATCCAAACGGAAAGGCACAAACTCATGCTTCAGCGTAGCCTTTCCCTGATACGTATACATTACCCTGGCACTGAAAGAGACCATACCGAAATAATTGGCCCGGTTCATCCATGTGGCATCCAGAGTAAACACGGTTCCGGTCAATGCACGCCTTGACATGCGACGACCTGCACCAGGAAAGATGATACGTGGATAATTCAGAGAAAGCGAAGTACCGTATTCATACGAATTGATTCTCGAACTGTTACCTACTACAGACGTATTGGTCTGCCATTCATAAGACCCGTGCAACTCCAGTTTCAGTTTCTCTGCTCCCCGGAAAGCATTCCGTTTGGACATTCCAAAAGAAATACCCGGACCTACCTGTCCGTTACTTTTTGATGTCACCTGCGTAGTAAACTCGCTGTCATAAGGTTTGTCCAATATACCCACGATCTCTACGTCCAACGTATCGGAAGTCATCATGCTGTCTCTCGGCACATATTTCATATTGACCGAACTGAACACTTCCATCTCTGACAATCTCTGCTGTACGAAATCCATCAGCTCCTGTCTGTAAAGATATCCTTTCCGATAATAAAGGTTACGGCGTATGGCACCCAGTTTGAGAGGTGCCTTATGCTTTTTGTCGGCAAACATCATGGTATAATCCCGTCTCCGTATGGTATCTGTCAATTCAAAGGAATCCTGATTATAAATCGTGATACGGGTTTCTCCTATCCGGTATTTCTTTTGGGCAAACGGCGGTATGTCATCTGCCGGTTTTACCTGCAGTTGCACAAAGCCTTTGCGGGCTACGGTATCAGCCCTGAAAGTGATATATTCAGGCTGATAAAAATAAAATCCCTCGTTCCGGAACAGTTTGTAAAGCCGGTTACGCTCACCATCCAGATTGATCACGCTGAACGGATCTCCTTTATGCAGTAACCGGGCATTCCATGTTTTCCTAATCAGACTGTCTGTCCCGACAGCAAACTTGAGATAAGCTATTGAGTCAAGCATAAACAGATTACGCGGACTGACATCATAACGTATTTTTGCCTTACGGGGATTCTTTTGGGGCAATACCTCAAAATCCACCGTACCCCGGAAAAAGCCATAATTCCGGAGTGTATTCTGCGCCACCTTGGCACGGACTTCAGGATTGACGGTCGTCACGTAAACCGGTGTTGCAGCCAGTCGGCCAAACAGCCATTTGCTAAAACGTGACTCTTTACCCACAAAAGCATTATATGCCCACAGACCAACAGGTAGAGGGAATCTCAATGACGAGCTTCCCAAAACCGAGTTATTCGGTGGATAAGACAATGCAGCCTTGACTTCCGACTTGACGGTCTCATAAGTTTCCTTCTGTGCTTTTTCTACTGCCTTGATGGAATCCTTCTGTTCGTCTGTAAGCTCCACCACCGCTCCCGGCAACGCAGTTTTAGATGTCAGGATAGCATCTACCGTCTTATAAGCCTCAGCCACAGAAGTAATCACACCTTTTTCATCTGTTTTGCGTTTTTTCTTCTGCTTCTTAGCCTCTCCAAAATCTATTTTGTCTATCCCCACATACAAGGTTTCTCCTTCAGGCAGATTCTTGGTTGTGGAACATCCTGCCAGGATCCATCCGCAAACCATCGACAGAATATAGATATATCCTATTTTCTTACTCATCATTCACTGACTTTTTCTTTTTGTTCACTTTTATCCTTCTTATTCTTTTTCCGGTTGAAAATAAAGAGTTCACCCAGACGGTTCGTCTTTCGCCTTAATACCAGACCTGCCCCCATCTCGGTAATTTCACCTTCAAGCAATGACTCATATCCCTTATCATAGAACAAGGTGACATAACGGGTAGCACTCTTGTCCAGACGATATTCCAATGAAACATTGTCAATAAGAGTCTGTCCCGTATTTTCCACATCTTCACCCGTTGAAACTTTGCCACCGACAATGACACTGACTCTGTTATTCCAGAACCGTTTGGCAAATTTAAACGAATAATCCGTTCTCGTTGATCCGTCAGCATTGGTCTCATTATCCATTCCGACACTGAGATCAATGGTTTTCAATGCATTTCCCGCAATATTGGATATTTCACTTTGCAGGAATGAGTTCAAGGCATCCTGGGTAGAGAATCCGCCCAGATTACTATCTGCCAGATACATTCCCGTAGCCAGCATCGTGACGGCCAGACGCCCACGCTGTTCAACCGACATGGCTGCCAACTGATTCTGTACGTCCATGTCCTCAGGAGCCTCCAGTGTGAATTCCAGTCCCATATTCTTCAACGTCCTGGTAATAGACAGACCGACATCAAAAGTCACCGTCCTCGGCGTATTGTTTTCTGTCACAGAAGCTTTAAGCCGTTCTACAGCAGCCAGATTCAAAGTCGGATTCAGCACATCTCCATTGAACTCCACGAAACTTCCGCTCTTGATACTAAAGGTCTTCAACGGGATAACCGGCAATGAATATTTCATCTCGCCACTCAGTACCGTATAGCGCCCCGACATGTTCAGACCTCCAAGGGGAGAATACAACATGGTGAGTTCTCCTCCACCTTCCAGGTCAATATAACTGGAGCGATCCGCACTCAAAAGACAATGAACACGGGCTCCCTGATCTATATTTATTCCCACCGTAGCATTGATACGCATCGGTTTCGGACGGACCACCGGTTCTACTTCCAGTGTGTCGGAAAAATCTGCAAATGTCACCAGATCACTCAAACGGTCATCTACAGTCAAAGGCGAATCTTTTAGCACATACGTCACATCCGTATTGCCCAATACACCCAGACGACCGGTCACATTCAAGCGGTTCATATCGCCTTCCATCCGTGTATTGATATCTACATACACTTTACCATAAGCTGTAGCCTGCTGAGTACGCTTGGCATTAATCAATTCAAAATTGGTAGCCTGGATATTCAAGGCCAGTTTCATATCAGCCATATCCGAGAAATCCACGAGTCCGTCCAGTATCAAAGGATTACGTCCCGTTGAATAAACCATCAGGCGTTCCATTTTCAGCTGATTGTCTTTCAACCGGATAGTATCAGCAGGCAACTTCAGGTTAAGACTGTATGCCGGTGAAGTCAAAACAGCCTGATCAAATGCAGCCCACCCACCAATCTGTGGTTCTGCCATCTGACCGCCTACATGAAACTCACCATCAAGAGCCCCATCTAATGCTGCCAAATCCGGCGGAAGGAAACCATTGACCATCACCAGAGGAAAATCATGCAACTCCACGTCTGCATCCAGCAGTTCCTCGGGTGCAGTCTGGTAAGTTCCGTTAAGAGTCATTATTTCCGCATTATTACGTCCTACACGGGCATCTACAAAATGCGTACCATCCTCATTGGGCAAATATACCGCACTCAATGCGATATTGCCCAAAGGAACCTTTTCATACGCCATACTGTCCACAGATACTTCTGCCATGACGGACATATTATCTGCCGTCTGTATAAGATGGACATCACTCTTCAACATACCGTCAATATGCGGTGCATAAGGTATCACATTGGTAAGCTCCGTCAGATTCCAATGCGAAAGAGCAACCGTCACATCCTGAAGGGCATCCGAATCATCTATCGTAAAGACCTGCGCCCTGGTACCGTCATCAGCCAACAGATCGACATTGGCACTGACTCTGCGATCCTGCCCCCAGAACACATAATTATCCTCATTAATCCTGAAACGTCGGTAAGCTATAATAGGATTAATCTGTGAGAATGACAAGCGCAGACCGTTTTCCTCTACATCAGCGCGGATACCGAAATCAACGCCACGTCTTCCCTTGTCGTCCAGATAAAGCAACGAAACGCCTCCTCCTGTAGCCTCCAGATCGGCTCTCATACGCGCATCAAACACAAACTGTTTGTTGGCCGGACCGTTACGGACACGACCTTCCATCTTGATACCGGTTGAATCCTGGAACATATTCATCTGCAACGTGTCCAGCAGGACGCCACCTGTCTGCATGCTATGGATATAGCCGTTTCCATTCAACCCGACAAGGTGATCGGACCGCATGGTCAGCATCAGTTTTTCATAAGCATATCCCATTGTCGAGAGATAATTACAGATGGGATTGTCCTTTCCGGACCAGACATTCAATACCAGATCAGGCAACATCATTCTCAAAGAATCCTGATTCAGACGACGGCGTTTAAGCTGTGCCTGTGTGGCTTCCGAAACGCGCTGCAACTGCTTCATGATACGCTCATAAGATCCCCGACCGGACAAATCCAGATGGAAATCACCGGCAGACACATAAGCATACGTAGAATCCGGCTCAGCCAACACATCCATCATCAGGTTCTTGGGATGAAAGACTGTATCCTTCAAAGCCAGTCCTATACCCGTAACAGAAGCCGTCAGACGATGATTGTTCTTCAGATTCGTATAGCCCTCGGCCTGAAGCCCTAATGAGGCATCGAACTGGTTCTTGGAAAGTCCGAGTGCCTGAAGATTGATTTTTCTCAGGTCGGTATCCAAAGCATAACTGATTATTTTTCTTCTGACCGAAGTTTCCAGTTTCATCTTGAGTGCCAGCAATGAATTGTCACTCAGAAAATCCAAAGTGCCCTTTCCCTGACGTAAACCGGCATTGAAAGCGATTCCACCCAACTGCCAGCCAGCATATCTGAAATCATCCAGCTTCACATCTGCCCTTAGCGAAGTACGAGGACTGTAAAGATCCAGACCCTGCCCTTTGACACGAGCTGTCATGGACAAGGTGTAAAGAGAATCCTTAGGCAGAAAATGATCCAAACGCAAACTGTCAACCTTCAAATCCAGTCCATACGCCGTACGCGGCTCATCGTACCGCGCCTTCATACGGACACGGCTTCTTCCTTCACGCAAACGGACATCTGCCGTATAACATCGGTCAGCCAGCTGCAATTTACCTTCAGCCGAAAGAACGGGAAATGCCAGTGAAGCCATGCTTTCTTCCGACAGTCCTTTTATGAAATCCAGATTACCGGTACGCAAAGACAAATCAATATCTGCACCGCGGTGAAGCGAATCGGCCAAACGGGTCATCTCTCCGGAAGCTCTGAATGAGAAAGCATCAGCCAGTCCTACATCCAGAGCTGTCAACTTCAAGGCATCCATATTGCCATTCGCAGACAAACGGATGATGACAGGCAAATTGGGATATTTTCTCACAAAGGCAGCCGGCAATTTTCCGGCCAGTAACATGATATCCTGTTTACCGATTTCTCCCCACAGACGCGCACTCATTCCGTCTTTAGGCGACGTAGACAAAGCCGCGAAAGCCATATCTGCCTGCAACCGCAAATAAGAATCCGTTGTGGACAGTTCCAGTGACGGTATCTTCAGTCGCAAAGAGTCCATATCGACTTTACCTGCGGTGCGAACCAGTGTCAAACCACTTTTCTCTGTCATCTTCATCTGCCTGAGAGCCAGAGAAAGAGCCATGCTGTTCTGTTCGAAGCGCAAGGTATCCACAGACAATTGGGCATCACGAAGATGTAAATGATTGACATCCAACCCTTCGACAAACGGTTCATAAGTCAGGTCATAAGTAATGGAGTCGGCCGACAAATCAAAAGAGCGGGCCTTATAAAGTGATTTTTCCAAATCGATGTAAGCTCCGTTCAATCTGGCCTCCTTAAGTCCCATGCCAATCACCATCGTATCACCAGGCATCCTCAATTTAAAACGGGTATTGCTGATAGCAACCTTTTCAAGGGCCAGGCGCCAGGTCGGAGGTGCAGATTCCACCGTGTCAACCGTTGTGGTATCCTGCAAAATGACTTCTACATCCGTCTTATCCAAAACAGCTGCATTCACGATAGCCATTTCCTGCGGCAACTTCACGCCATGCGAACGCAAATGGAAACGTCCCAAATGCCCTTTGATAATGACACCGGTTATCAGATCCTGCGTGTCTACATCTGCATCGTATATATCGAATCCGTCCACTTTGATCTCCCCACGCAGAAGAGATGAAAAGTTCAAATCTATACCCAGCTCATTCACATCAATCAGCTTTACTCCCTGAGCATTCGCAATATTGACATCCCTGAGCGAAAGGTCAAAAAGGAATGCCAGACGCAACTTGCCTATCTGGATTTGCATACCTGTAGTTTCCGACAATATGCCAGTCGTCTTTCTGACCGCATAATCCTGCACTGCCGGCACATAAAGCAAGGTCGACAATATCACGAACAGGATTAAAGGTGTCAATAAAATACCTATTATCCACTTTAAAATTTTCTTTCTCATAGGTCATCACGTAATCCAATACAAAGAAAAACATTTTTTTTGTATTTATTCCCATTCCATTCACAAAATGACAAACAAACATACCACAGACATCTGACAAGCCTGCAATTCATTCATTATGGATCTGTATCATCTCTAAAAAAAGTGCTTTTGTTTATTCTCTTCGGAAAAACCATATCAGCCGATCTTTATGCCATCAATATGGTCTTTTTCTCTCTTACTTCTTCTCTTTCGTTCTTTTGGCATAAACCCCTTCACCTCTTCACATGCCTTTATTTATGCGGGATACAGCGTGAAAGTCATCCTTCACCCCCTTCACATGTCCTTCACCACTACTTCAAAAGTCCTTCATCCTGCTTGTTAGTTCTTCTAGTAATAAAAACATACATTGTTGACTTATGATTCTTTTATGACATTTTCAAAAAAGTAAGCTTTACTTTTTAAAAAGTAAGCCTTACTTTTTTGAAAGTAAACCGAACTTTTTCCAAAGTAAGCCGGAACATGATCGGCTCGTAGGTACATATTTCACTGCAAATTAATATTTATTAACAAAAAGAAAGCATCAAGGAGGGTGAAGGGTGAATATTCATTTATAACTCACTTATATTCAGTATGTTATATGATAAAATGAAGAGGTGAAGTATTTTTCTCATACCCTCTTACTGGAGAGTATGACTATCTCACGACAACCGGATTGAAATTTCCGGAAAACGAACTTTTTTCTCCTGTCAAAAAACCACCTTCAAGAAAAACATAGGGACCAAAACTGAATACAAAGCCTCCATAATCCGGCCATGAACAGCCCGTCTGCTTGCATCGAATGCCTATCTGGCCAAAAGCATAATAGAAACAGCTATGGATCAAGCAAACCACATGCATGGATGACAGTCTGTTTTTCAAACGGTAAATTTTTCCGTCTCGATTTATTGTCGTAACTTTACAGCTGTCATTTCTGAATCTAACCTTATAACCAAATGAAAAGAACCATTAATCTGTTGATCCTATGCAGCATTCTTATAATGGGAAGCTGCCAGAACCATAACCAAAAAGATATGAAAGAAACCGAAGTCAAAATTGAAACCTCTATGGGCGACATCATCGTAAAACTTTATAACGATACGCCTAAACACCGTGACAATTTCATCAAGCTGGTCAAAGCTGGTGTTTATGACAACATTCTGTTCCACCGTGTCGTAAAAGGCTTTATGATCCAGACGGGAGATCCCTCCATCAAACCCGGACACGCTCCTGCAGCAGTAGATACCAATGCATACCGTTACACCATCCCGGCAGAAATTGTCTATCCACGTCATTTCCACAAAAAAGGGGCACTTGCTGCTGCACGCATGGGCGATGATGTCAATCCGGAAAAAGCATCCAGCGCCACACAGTTTTATATTGTGACCGGCAAGACTTTCAGCTCAGGCAAACTGATGGAACTCTATTCTCTGGTATATCAGGATAAAGTGGATCAGTTAAAAGAAGAACTGTCACGCCCTCACATCAAAGAAATGTATATGCTGCGCAAACAAGGCAAGCAGTCCGAACTGGAAGCCTTGAAAGATTCCATTCTGCATCAGGCAGAAAAACAGATTGCCGAAAACCCGCCTTTGCCCTTCACTGACACCCAAAAGAAATTTTATGAGGAAGAAGGAGGAGCTCCTCATCTTGACGGGGAATACACCGTTTTCGGCGAAGTGGTAGAAGGCCTCAACGTGGCGGAAGCCATCGAAAAGGTCAAAACCGCCAAAGAACGCCCTTTGCAGGAGATTGTCATCAAAAAAGTTACCGTACTTGAATAAACAGGCTGTATTCAGTCTGCATACTTCACATAGCCCAAACGGGTATATTTCACACCATGACTCTCATAATGAGCCATTACCCTGGCAGAACGGAGTACCAGATTTTGCCCTACCATAAATGAACGGCTATGACAACTCAAAGCCTTGGGCGTCTGACTGCGCCCACCGGCTTTTTCCGTAAAACTATAACGGCATCCTGCCGCATCGACAGCCAGAATACGCTGGTCGATATAAAAATCAGGTTTATACATATCAACCTGGTATTTCACATAAAGAACTTTCAGATTCAGATTTTCAAGTTTGTCCCCTTTCTGTCCTACAAACTCGCTCTGCGACTGATAACGGATCTGCCGGGGAGGAGACAGTTCCGGATGAATCCGGGCAAAGACTCTGGCAATGTCCACCAACTGACGGAGTTTCTTTTTTTCGGGCTCAAACTTGTTTGCAAGCCAAAGCACATACATCGGATCAATGTAATACACTTCAGCCAGACGTTTGTTACGATACTTGCCAAAAGAAACCACATCGGCCGTAGAACCGTAATATGGTATGAAATAACTGTTGTCAAGCCAAGTCAGCATGACATGATTATAACGTAAGAGATACATGGCCTGACCCACCGAAGTCTGGAATGCAGTAGTCAATGTACGAATGAACAAAGGTGGCGTCCCATCCGTGAACACACGCCACAAGGCATAATAATGTCGGTAAGCCGTAGTCACACTGATGGCATAATACCCGCTCTGAGCATGACGTCCGGCATTGAATGTCCTGACCTCGCTTACAATATGCTGCATTTCTTCAGCAGGTATCTGTTCGTAGAAAGTGACTTGAACCATAAATTACGCCTCCTTCCTATATAATCAAAACTTCGGATGCGTCATGCCTGGTGCATGAGTCAACCGACCCACATCACGAAGCTAAATACTCTTCTCGATGTTCCATACGAATGCCCTCAATCCCAACATTTCCGTTTCCTTATCCATCTGATGCAACCGTTCCAACAGCGGATCGACCTTTTCGTCATCCACTACGGTCATGATAGCCGAACACAATGAAGGCCAGGCATGCGTCCCGAAATGAGGATCGCCCGTATGTGTTCCACGTCCTCTCAACTGATGCCAATAACTGAATCCCCGGCATCCCAGACGGTCAAGAACCTCCACTATCCGTTCATAAAAAGCCTGATCAAAAGTGATCATCACTGATTTCATCTTCAATCCTCCTTTCTGTTTATGTTAACGAATCCGCCCTGATGGCTTCTCGAATGTCATTTTATCCTTATGTGCCTGATAGTAATCAGCCAACGCCCGCGCTTTCCTCAACTTACGTCTGCCCCGGGCAATGCCGCCTGACGCAAACACGCAATATACCACCGGAACCAATACTAACGTCAACACGGTGGACACCGTCAGTCCGCCTATTACCGCTACACCAAGAGGACGCCACATTTCAGCACCGACACCCTGCCCGACTGCCATCGGCACCATACCCAGGATGGTGGTCAGCGTGGTCATCAATACGGGACGGAGACGGCTCCGGCCTGCAACCGTTACCGCACGGATAATTCCCATTCCTCGCTCACGACACAACAGAATATAGTCGATCAGCACAATACCGTTCTTAACTACGATACCGATCAACATGATTCCGCCCAAGATTGACATCACGCTCAACGGGGTTTGCGTAAGGAAAAGCGCCAGTATGACACCACTGAATGCAAAAGGTACGGACAGCATGATAATGAACGGATTGGTCATGGACTCAAACTGTGCAGCCATCACAATGAATACCAAAAGGATAATCAGAACAGCCAACACGCCCAAATCCGCATTGGCATCCTGCTGGTCTTCATAAGATCCTGCCACCTTGATGCTTACACCTTGCGGCAGTTCCATCTTCTCGATAATCTTATTACCGGCTTCCACACCCTGACTCAATGCTATGCCTGACAAAACAGCATCTACGGTCACAATACGTTCACGGTCCTTACGCTCAATCGTCGGCGGCGAGAAGCGCTGTACGACCTTGCCGACATCTTTCACTCTCACGCCTTCGCCGGCCTGATTGTAAATGATGATGTTTTCAAGTGCTTCTATACTGGTTCGCTGATCGGGTTCATAACGTACCTTGATGTCATACTCATCACCATCCTCACGGTAATAAGAAGAAGTAGAACCATTCACCCTATTACGAAGATAGGAAGCAGCCGTACTTAGGTTCAATCCGTGCAAAGCCAGTTTCTCTCGGTCAAAGTCCACCTGATATTCAGGTTGATAATCACTCCGGCTGATATTGACCTGCCCCACGCCTTTCACCTTACTTAATTCTTCCTTCAATATCTTGGCCACACGGTCTGTCGCATCGAAATCATAACCGTAAACCTCAAAAGACGCTGTGGACTGGCCACCCATACCACTGCCTCCTCCACCGAGCTTAACGTCCGTCTTGACAAAATCAGGATATTGGGCCAGGTCATTACGCATTTCGTCACAAATCTGCTCAAGCGTTTTCTCACGCTCATTTGACGGTACCATACCGATATTAAACTCTATGATATGAGGACCATTGTCTGAAAGCGAACTGTAAGTATCGTCTTCACCAGCCTGACCGACCTTGAAATTAATGGCATCCATATCTTTCCCGTACCTGTCCTGCCATTTTTTGGTCAGTTCCAATGAAAGCCGTTCTGCTATCTCCACACGCGTACCGACCGGAAGTTCCAGACTGATACCGATACGGCCGCTGTCATTAGCCGGGAAAAATTCGGAATGAATACCGGAACAACAGCCCAAACTGGCTAAAAAAAGTACAACGCAACCGGTTATCATCGTTTTACGGTGGCGTACGCCCCAATCCAGACGACGGGCATACCAACCATCAAGCCTGTCGAGTGCCTTATGTACGGGGGTGTACCACATCAGGAAAAACTTGGTTTGTTTTTTCTGCAGCCTCAACAATTGCGAACACATCATCGGAGTAAAGGTCAATGCCGACACTGTGGAAATAGTCATGATCACGCACATCATCCAACCCAGCTGCTTGAACAATACACCGGTCATGCCGGTAACCATGGTCAACGGAAAGAACACGGCGATCATGGTCAGCGTAGAAGCCACAACGGAAATGGCCACCTCATTGGTGGCATGCACAGCAGCCTGTTTAGGCTCAGAACCACGCTCAATATGAGTTGTGACATTTTCAAGCACAACGATGGCATCATCCACCACATTACCAATGGCAATACTCAAGCAGGAAAGCGATATCATATTCAATGACCCGTCCGACACAAACAAATAAATGAACGAGGCGATAAGAGACATTGGAATGGTGATACAGATAATGACCGTAGCCCTCCACCGTCCAAGAAAAACGAATACTACCACAACCACGAACAAAATGGCATAAAGTATCGTTTCAACCAACGAATCTATGGTATTCAGGATATTGTCAGATGTATCCATGATCACACCTAACTTCACGTCAGAAGGCAACTGTTTCTGCAGTTCCGGCATCATTTTCTTGACAGCCTGGGCTATCTCTACCGAATTGGCTCCATTTTGTTTCTGGATCACAATCATGGCTCCCTGTTTGCCATCATTATAAGCTTTCTGCGCTCTCTCCTGCACATCATCTACAACTCTCGCCACATCACGCAGGTAAACCGGAGCACCGTTATGGGTAGCCACAATGATATCGAGCATCTGCTGCGGATCGGTAAACTCTCCCTCCACTCTGAGCGGATAGGTATTGTTTCCCACATCAAAAGAACCTCCAGGCACATTCTTATTCTCGGCCACAATAGCCTGACTGACCGTTTCCACCGTCAACCCATAGGCTTCCATCTTACGGGGGTCCATGTAGACATTGATCTCACGCTCCGGGGCACCGGATATGGACACCGTACCAACCCCGTCAATCCGGGCCAAGGGATTGGCCACATTGTCATCCAAAATCTTATAGAGTGCTTTCTGGCTTTCTTCAGCCTGAACAGACAGGATGACAATAGGAATCATATCCGTAGAAAACTTGAAGATAATCGGCGTATTGACTTCATCCGGCAATACGGAACTGATCATATCCAGTTTGTCACGCACATCGTTTGTCAAGACTTCTATATCATTACCAAACTCAAATTCAAGGGTAATTACCGAAGTATTCTCGCGCGAATCCGAAGTGATGTGTTTCAGATGTTCCACGGCATTCAGTGTATTTTCCAGCGGTCGGGTCACATTATTTTCCACATCGGATGCAGACGCTCCAGGATAAGTGGTGATAACCAGGATCGTATTGGTCTCAATGTCCGGATAGAGATCTACCGGCAACTTTGACAAAGAAAAAAGTCCTAAAACCATAACGGCCACAAAACACAGCGTGGTCATAATCGGTTTCTTTACCGCACCTTCATATAAACTCATAGTATGCTCTTCTGATAAAAGGTTCTACGGATTATTTTATCACTTCCACTGCCACTCCGTCTGCCAGACGGTTCTGTCCGGCCACCACGACCTGGACGCCGGCTGCAAGTCCTTCGAGTATTTCATACTCTGTACCCAACCGACGACCGATCTGTACCTGACGACGCTTTACCTTACGGGTATTCTGATCATATTCATAAACGTAATAATCGCCGGAGCCGGTCTGTTTCACTACTGCCTGATCCGGCACGACCGTATGATGGCGGGTACCAAAGGACAAGGTAGCCCTGACAAACATACCCGGTCGAAGACGTTGGTCGGCATTATGCAAGGTGATCTCTACCGGAAACGTATGTGTCGAAGCATCCACCGTAGGATACACGGTCGTCACAACACCACTGAACGCATCATCCCCATAAGCCTCAGCTTTGACATCCACCTTCATACCGTTTTTCACCTGTGAATAGTAGGTTTCGGAAACATTGATTTTTATTTTTACCGGTGAAAGGGTTTCCACCGTCAGTATCGGTTCTGCTCCTGCCATATCACCGTCATCATAATTACGCGCAGTCACCACGCCATTAACCGGAGAAACCAGACGGGTATTTTCCTTCATATTGGTATAAGCCGTCTCGTTCACATCGAGCTGCAACTTGGCATTATCCCATTCAGATTTGCTCACTCCGCCCACTTTGTACAATTCATCCATTCTGTTGAATTCCACACGCAGATTTTCTACCTGAAGCCGCAGCTGACGAAGCGAAGCCGCATCCATACTGACAAGCAACTGTCCCTTACGTACGGGATCACCTACATCCACCATAATGCGTTCTATACGCAAGGCTGCATTGGACGTAATATGATTCTTGACATCGCTTTCTACAGTTGCCGTATATTCTTCTATCTGTGCCACATCACGTTCCGTCACGCCTGACAACCTGACCTTTGGCAACTGATCTGATGTCTCATTGCCTGATGTATCTGTTTTCGAGCCTGAACATGCACAAACGGCCAAACCTATGATCAGGCAACCTAATTTACTGAATAAACGATCCATACAACATTTCTTTATTTGAATATGAATTTGATTTCTCCCGGATATTTCATCATTTCTCCTCACCATACAGATACTTCAGATCTGCCTGTGCCACAAGAAAATCATAAATAGCCTGATTATAAGCCAGAAGAGCCTGCGTCAGCACAATTTCGCTGTTATTAAGTTCCAGCATGGTACCTTTTCCTACGTTATAACGTTTTTCAGCTATCATCCGGCCTTTCTCAGCCTGAGCTACAGACTCCTTGTTACTCCCCATCTGTTCCACACTGGCCGTCATATTATCCAGACAGGACTGCACCTGCATATTCAACTGACGTTCCGTATTAATCCGGTTTTCACCTAACTGCTGCATCTGAATCCTTATGGACTGGAGCTTGGTGAAATTAGATGCCCGATACAGGGGTACTGACAAGGTGAGCGCTATCGTGGAACTGGGCGCCCAATCATAATGCCAGAAACGGAAATCATCGTTGAACAATGACTGGTCCTGGAACTGATAGTTCATAGAAAGGGTCGGGAAAAAATTTGTTTTCTGAACTTTAAGGGTCTGAGCCAGAATCTTCTCATTCAAATCATACTGCCGCATTACCGAATTATGAAGAAGTCCTTTATTTTCCGGACTTTCCACTAATTTCACACAATGCTCATAGGCCTTGAGACTGTCATCAACGACCAATCCTAATTCAGCATCAGAAATACCCAACAGAACTTTCAACTGCACTTCCGCAAGTCGTACCGCATTTTCTGCAGCCACCAGACTGGGCCTCAAGTTGCGCATTTGGACCTCTGCCGAGATTTTATCATACTCGCTGACACTACCCGCCTGATATTTGGCATTCACCATCTCATAGTTCTTTTCACTATAAGCATAACTGCCTTTCAATACATCATAACTGTCCTGTGAAAGCAATAGCTGGAAATAGGCTTTTGTCACCTGATTGATCATGTCCAGACGCGACTCCCGGCTTTTCTCACCCGCCAATTCGATATCCATACGTCCGAGCTTCATCGTACGGTACACGGCAGGAGCATATACAGGCAGATTGACAGACAATATACCATTCCAGGTACTAGTCGCATCACGTCCCATTTTGAAGTTATTACCATTGAGACTCATCGTTGCTGCCTTAACAGTATAACTGACACTACCTGTTAAATCAACGGTAGGCAACAAACTCTGCCAGGCTTCCTTATAACTGACTTTTTTCAGAGCAATTTCCTGATCTGCCACATGTATGGCCGGATTATCCTCAAGTGCAATTTTAATGGCTTCTGATAAAGTAAGATGAAACTCAGACGGCTGAGCCGAGACATATCCTCCCTGTCCGAGCCACAATAAACACAAAACCCATATCCTGACTCCAAAAAATACAGAGACCCTGTTCATAATCAATAGCTTTTAAGGTCAACAACAACTACACTACAGGCTTGCCCTCTCACCAAAACGCCTCGGAGGTTTCAAAACCTGAACATGAATTTTATCATACACTGAACAAATATATAAAAGAAAAAACAAAAAAGGACGAAAAGGCAGATATGGTTTTGCAATTAAACATTCTTTAACCTATATCAGCGCTCTTCAAAAGCTGCAAACTAAACTATAAATACAAACAAATATTCAAAAAAGTCATAAAATTGGAAAAATATTTGCTATAACCGTCAAAAATCCGTAATTTGCAAATAATTTCTAAGGATCACCATTAGATCGACATCTTTCAGAAAGTTATCAGACAACTGAAAATGAATGCATTGAAAGCAGACAAAAGGAATAAAGACCTCCTTTTCGAAAAGGAAAGGAAGAGACGTTACACGTGCAAAATATGGCCCGGTCCTATAAATTTAAAATTTAGAATGAAGTATAGACGACTTTTAACAGGTTGCCTCTGTATGATATTATGCTGCATCTCTGCCTTCGGCCAAAAAAAGACTCAGGGAAAGGCTTCGTATTATTCTGACAAATTGCACGGCCGAACAATGAGTAATGGCGAACGTTACCACAGAGACAGCATGACATGTGCTCACCTCAACTATCCTCTCGGCACTATGCTAAGAGTCAGGAATCCTATCAATAACAAGGAAGTGATAGTTAAAGTCACAGACAGAGGTCCCTTTTCCAAACGATATATCATCGACCTGTCCAAGGCTGCTGCCCGCGAACTTGGCTTCATACGCAACGGATTCTGTCAGGTTGAAATTACCCCCATACATCCGAACCGAATTCCTTTCAGACCTGAAAATAATGACGAGATTCCAGAACTTCATCTGGAATATATGGAGTCTGCAGATTTTCCAAACGTGATATGGCAACAGGAAGCAGAACTGAAAAAGAAGAAACCGGAAAAGAACAAAATAAAACACATTAAAGTCAAATAAAACAAGAACAAGAAATGGAAAAGAAACTCAAACCCGCATCATTATGCGTTCAAGCCGGCTGGACACCCCGTAACGGCGAGCCACGCGTATTGCCTATTTACCAAAGCACCACTTTCAAATACGATGACAGTGAACAAATGGCCCGTCTCTTCGACCTTGAAGCAACCGGTTATTTCTATACCAGACTGCAAAACCCGACCAATGACGCTGTAGCTTCTAAAATAGCCCAACTGGAAGGCGGTGTAGGCGCTATGCTGACATCATCCGGCCAAGCAGCCAACTTCTATGCCGTATTCAATATCTGTCAGGCCGGTGACCACTTTATTACCTCCAACACCATTTATGGCGGCACATACAATCTGTTTGGAGTCACCATGAAGAAACTGGGGATTGAATGCACATTCGTCGATCCGGAATGGGATGACGAACAGATTGAGGCAGCCTTCCGTCCTAACACCAAATGTTTCTTTGGTGAAACAATTTCAAATCCTGGCGGCCACATCTTCGATATTGAAAGATTTGCCAAAATGGCTCACAAACATGGCGTACCTCTGATCATCGACAATACTTTCGCCACACCTATCAATTGCCGTCCTTTTGAATGGGGAGCTGACATCGTAACTCACTCTACTACCAAATATATGGACGGACATGCCACAGCCGTAGGTGGTGCTATCGTTGACAGCGGTAATTTTGACTGGAATGCTCATGCCGAAAAATTCCCTGGATTATGCGAACCGGATGAAAGCTATCACGGACTGACTTATTCAAAAGCTTTCGGCAAGATGGCTTACATTACTAAAGCTACAGCACAGTTAATGCGTGACCTGGGTTCTATACAAAGTCCGCAAAATGCGTTCCTGCTCAATCTGGGACTTGAAACCTTGCACTTGCGTGTTCCCCGTCACTGCCAGAATGCACAGACTGTTGCAGAATATCTGGAAAAGAATGAACGTGTGGCATGGGTGAACTACTGCGGATTGAAAAGCAACAAATATTATGAACTTGGACAGAAATATCTGCCTAACGGTTCATGCGGCGTTATTGCATTCGGACTGAAGGGAACCAAAGAAGATGCAATCCGATTCATGGATCATCTCAAAATGATCTGTATCGTGACGCACGTTGCGGACGCACGTACTTGCGTACTTCATCCGGCAAGCCACACTCACCGCCAGTTAAGCGACGAACAACTTAAAGAAGCCGGAATCGCTCCAGACCTGATACGTTTGTCCGTAGGTATTGAAGATGTTAATGACATCATCGAAGACATCCAACAGGCACTGGATGCTACGAAATAACAGGATTTCTTTTAAATGTAAATATCACCAATATAAAAAGGCGGGACGTTAATAACGCCCCGCCTTTTTATATTGGTATTACAGAATTTATTTAAGCACTTTTACGCTCTGCATATCTTTACCCTTAAACTGGAAAATATACACGCCTTTTGACAATTCAGAAGCCGGCATATTGAAAATACCACTTGCATCAAGGTTATAATGGCCAAGGCAAGCTCCTGCCATATCATAAACTTCAAGCAAAGTGTAGCTTTCAGGATATACAGCCTTAAACTGACCACCTTCATAAGTCACGCTAACCTTACCGCTTGCATTTACCTCATTCAAAGCCAATGCAGCATCTGCAGCATCATGATCACCCTGATAAACCACAATATCACGTGAATAACCCATATTGTCAGTCAATGTCACTGTAGCTCTACGTCCTTCTACCATGAAATCCTTGCTGGTAGCCGTCATTGTCGTACGGAAATAATAATTCATTCCACCAACAGTAGCAGACTGAGGCTGGGTTACCGTCAACCAATCACCGTCGGTAGACTCAGATATCTTCGCTGTCAAAGATACAAACGGAGCATAACCGTACCAGTCAGAGAGAATAAAGCTGCGAACTTCACCATTGATATCAAAATCCAATTCACTCTTATCAATAAACTGCATGGCAGCATCATCATTACACATCAGAATATACGGCGTAACAATACGCTGATGAATATCAAGAGAAGTATTATAGCTTACCGTAATAAGTTCACCATCTTCTACAAAGCCCATGTTATACTGACAGAGCTGATCCTTCATCTCACCTGTGGTAGGTACGAAATAAGCCGTATTACGCTCTGAATCGGTAAATTGTGCGCGATCCAACTGATGAAACAATGCCCACTGTGTACCATCCTGAGGACCGTTAATCATAATGGCATAATTGCGGTCCACCAAAGTTGTTAAGTTATCATCCATGGCAACAAATGTCCACAAACGTATTTTCAAATTATCATATTCTTCATATGAATCAGGCTTTACCTTAAAGCTTTTTCTTGTCACCCACTGGGTTCCTTCATCGTTCAGTTCCCACCACTGTACTTCAAACTCCTTGTTTGTAAGATCGCCAGTAAGAGGAGTTACCACATAAAAATGAGTTGCACTCAATACAACCGGTCCACCAGCCGGCGCATCAAACATTTCCAAATAATATGGTTTGGACTCGGCATCATTTCCGAACAGGATATTGTTCCAAGGATCTGTAGAACTGGTTGTACCATAGAAAGTATTGACAAAAGGTTCTGCATCAACATCCACATTATATATGAAGCCCAAACCGGAAAGAGCGATCATACCGGACACGTCTTTCTTATTGTAAGTGTCATAATAGGAACCCATCTGATAGGTTGAATCTACACCATTCAGAGTAGAAGACAAAATAGGTGTATCTATAGAATAACCGTTATTGGCAAAGAAAGGATGAATCATGATGGAATCTTCCTTATATTCCTCATTGAAGAAGTTCCAGCTGAAATTATCACACAACGGTGTCTTATTGATAAACGCCATGTCACGGTCAATATATCCTAAAATACCACGGTTTGCATAAATAGGTTGATTGGCGTTATCCTGGGCAATCATAAAACCTGGAACCAGATTATACACACCCTTGTTAGCTGTATAATAAGTACCTGGTTTGTTTGATTTTGCTGCTTTTGTTTCAACCTGTGAAGCTACTGAACGAGTCCAGTGACCATATGACATCTGGCCCTTTTTCACGTTCTGCAATGTTGCGTTGACCGGAACTGACTTGATCACCGGCTTTGCTGTGATCTGATTAGCATCCAGTTTGTCACTGCTCAAATTAGCAATTTGATTAATCTGTGCACTTGATGCCAATGAAGCTACCAATGCACAAGCAAATACAGTATATTTTTTCAATATATTATTCATAATCCTAACTCTATAAATTCTTATTTAACCCAAATTTTTCCTTTCTCCACACCACTTTGACCTGCAATGCTGTATACATAAATACCATCAGTCAAAGATGATAAAGTTATCTTTCCTTCTTTTCCGACTACCGGCATTTCCAGAACCTTTCGGCCATCAAGAGTGTAAACCACCAACTGACGAGCTTCGTCATTATTGAAAGCATAAACCAAATTATGACCGTCATAAGCTACTTTGCTGTTACCCACCTTTACATCTTCAACAGAAAGTACCTCAGGATCATTAGACATCACCAGATTGATGCTGATCTTGCTGCTTTCATCGCCTTTATACCAAGCTGATACAATAGCATGAGCTGTAAGATTGCTGGGATCCTGAAGGAAACCGGGATCATAATGAATCTGTAGATCTGACTCTATTCCAGCTGTAAATACACCTGATTTTTGAGCATCAACACCTAAGCTCGCCATAACACAAGTACCATCTACAGCACAAAGTGCTATATCTTTATCTAAGGATTTCACAACAATAATGACCTCTGCCGTTTTAGCTGACCTTAAACAAATCTCAGGATAGAATATCACATTCGTACCCAACATAGGCGCCTCAGGTATTTGTATGATTTCTGCCTTATCTGAAATCACAGTTGAACCATTTTCTACAGTTTTTCCATTATATGTAAAAGACAAGGATTGTGCCATGCCCCACATACAACAAAAAGAAAACATTAAAAGCGTAAAGATTTTCTTCATATTTTTATATTTAAGTTATTAATTAATTGATTTTACACTCTGCAGCCTGTAACACACCCTCTGCATCATTATAAATAAAAGCAACCACCGATAGGTTCTTTTTTACCCAATTATCCTTGATTTTTATCTGACGTCTTACTGTTTGAAGTACATTATCAGAGAGAACCATATCCTCACCCCAAGTTCCATTAACAGAAGCCCGATAGACATGATTATGCACATAAGACATATCAATGGTATTGCCATTTTGCTGCAAAGCCGTAATATTACTTTCTGTAATCCAGATCTGCAATTTACCATTGATGTCACTTGCCGGAGTCAAATCTACTGTCACAGTTACACTATCAGCTGACGTAGTTGTATCTGCTTTAACGCTCAAAACCAGGTTGGTTTCACGGGTCAGCTCATCTCGTATTGCAGCTGCCCATTGATCTGCATTCATGGCACCTGAACGACGGTCCAAAACACCTGAAGGAAAGGCGGTCACATTCCATTTTGCGGCATATTCATTACCCTCAGGCTGCATCAGTCCTGGAATACCAGGCAAAGAACCTTCTGCAATGCCAAATCCTCCAGCATGTATACTCACTGAAATGAAGGATTCACCATACTGCTCCTTCAAGCTGTTTACAATTGCATGAGCGCTAGGACAGTTCAAACACCGCTGACCTGTAAATTCTTCCAAAAGTACAGTACGTTTTGGAACAATCTGCTCTACTTCTATATAACGGTCGGCCTCATCAACTTCATCACAAGACCCAAACAATACCGGAGCCATCAAAAATGCTCCGACTGCAGAATAAATCCAATTTTTCATGATTTAAAAATTGAAGTTATAAGATAATTGAACACCACGACTGGCCGGTACATAACGACACACACCACCTGAACAGTTATAACCGGCACGTGTACGACCATAGCCTAACATCAGTCTATGAGCATTGTAGTTGAAAGTCACGGATCCCATATAATAATGCAGATTGGTCTCTCCATTATTCCACATATCGCTGACCGTAAACATCAAATAAGGCAATACGGAAAGCTCCAGAAGACCATAAGTCCAGTCTCCTTCATCATCCTTCGTTGCCAAATATTGCACTTCACCACGCAAGGTCAGCTTCTTGTTAAACTGATATTTACCTTCAACCACACCAATATTTGACGTAATTGTTCCTCCATGTCCTTCAATTACATCCTTATTATAATATTGGTTCATGTACATCAGGTTCAACTTAAAAGCTGGAGTCAGTTTTTTCTCTACCTGTACATTGATATCCTGATAGAACTTCTGTCCCATCTTAAAGAATTTGGAAGTATAACCATCCGTACCATTAAATGAACCATGGAAGTCTGCTACCGGCTGCTTGTCCAAGCCACGGACATGACTGAAATTAACCTTTACTCGTGTACCGTATTTACCTCCCAGCAAAGTGCGACGTTTGAAGAGATAACCTACTTCACCCTGGAAAGCCCATTCACCATCTGCAGCCTGAGTAGCATAAGGATATAAAGCAGGCAAGGCATAAGTATGCTGATAAGCAAAGGCCGGCATATTATTGATAAATACAGATGTTCCTTCACGACTTCTTTGACTTCTGAAAGACATATTGTCGCTACGCTTGGCCTGTGCCAAAATACTCAAGCCACGCTTAGAATAAGAGGCTGACAACATAACTGCATTACCACGATGGTAAATATAGCCATTATCAAAGCTCGGATCCTGACTTTTCCAGGCATATTCAGCCAACACACTGTAATCACCCTTCTGGAAACGTGAACGGACATCAAAAGCATTAACTACACCAGGAAGAGCCAATTTATAATTGGTTCCCGGAACCAGGATATCCTCATCATTCTCATGCTTCATTACATACGAACCACCTACCATCCAGGTGATATTCTTATCCTGCATGGAAGTGCTGTACTGATCCAGATTAAGTTCCAAATCAGTTCCGGCTACATAGGAATCTTTGCTCCATGACCAATAACGTCTCTGCAAGCCACCCAAAATTTTAAACTGTACACCTTTAATTCCGGTTACATTCACACGGGCTCCCCGCAAAGAATTATCTATTCCCAAACTTCTTTCTTCATACGTACGGAATATAAAACCACTTCCGAACTGATCATAAAAGTCGCCTAAAGTGACATCAAAGCCTTTGAATTTACCCTTCACATACACATAAGGTACGCCCCATCCTTTGAAATCCTTTTCAAAACCATCTAACGGCCATTCCATAAATTCCAGACGGGCACCAGCATCTACATACTTACTCATCAGATTCAAATCTGCATAAGTATTGGTCAGTCCCCATTCACTATGGTGTTCGGTACCAATCTCAGCGTCGTTCTCCGGCAGCAATACATCGCTCTGCACACTACCATGAAGTACGACCTTACGTTCTTCATCCTGAGCCTGTACACCTGAAACGAGTAAGCCAAATCCTGCCAAAAGGATTGTCCTATTCAATAAACTCATTACTTTTACCTAAATATCTATAATATCTAAAAGATTATTTCTTTTCGCCTGCAACAAGTTCACGGATCTTTTCAATCAAATGACTTTCCGCTCCTTCTGTATAGCCACTACGAGAATCAGCGACCTTACCGTTTCCATCTATGACAAACACATGAGGTATCATCTGCACTCCCATTGCACGACGGAATTCGCTATTCGGATCAAGTAAGACTTCATATTCCCAGCCTTCACCATCAACCAAAGGCTTTACCTTATTTATATTCTGAGCCTGATCAATAGAAACGGCAATGACTTTCATGCCGGTTTCATCCTGCCAGTCTGCATACTGTTCACTAATAGCTTTAAGCTCACGATTACAAGGCTTACACCATGTTGCAAAGAAACTGATCACAAAAGGCTTGCCGTCATTACTTAACTTAGCGGTATCAACGACCTTGCCATTTAAGTCTTTTAGTTTCACTGAAGGCAATTGGGCAAAAGTTGACAAGCAAAAAAATGCCGCCAACGCCATACTTAACAATCTTCTTTTTTTCATCACAAATTCTTAAAAATCCTAGTTTTATTTTGCAAAAGTACTATTTTATTTAAGAAAAAACAGCAATTTTACTAAATTTTACGTCAATTTTAATATAAAATGATTTTTTTCTTGTAATTTTGCGATAAAAATCTGCAAATATTATCATTTTATTTAATTATCAGTTAACATGAAGAAAAAATCTCTTAGCACATTGCTGCTGACATTAGCCTTGTGCTTTACCGAGAATCTGCTTGCTCAACAGCAGCCTAAATTTCATCTCTTCTCGTTTGACGACAATGCTGAAATCAATCGCATTTCCGACAACGGAAATTGGGCCGTAGCAGACGCAAAAAGTCCGGAAGACGATACCAAAAGAGCTTATCCCAAGCTCATCGATCTTTCCGACGACAGTATCCTTCCACTTTATAATGAAAGCGATCCCACATCGGCCAACTGGTATAACGCCAAGGACGTCACCGATGACGGCGCCATCGTGGCCGGAAGTCAGGCCGGAGAACCCGCACTGTGGAGAAAGGCCACAGGCAAATGGGTCACACTGCCCAAACCTAGCGGATGGAGCGGAGGATGCGTCAACTGCATCACTCCCGACGGCAAATATGCCGCAGGTACGGCCGGTGGCGTGCAGGGCAACTACACCGAAGCGCCCGTAGTATGGGACATCGCAGCAGGAGGACGCGTCATCACACCCGAAGGATTGCCTGAAAAGGGTATGACAGGAGCCTTGTACAACCAGAGCCGCATCACACATATCTCCGCCGACGGACGTTACCTGCTGGGATGCGTGGCCTTCAGCTACCTGCAGCCCGCCGACATCTTCTTCTACGTATACGACCGTCAGACAGGCGACTGGCAACCCATTGGATTCGACCTCGACAAGACGACGTGGACCTGGACACCGCAAGCCGAAGGGTTACTCTTCATTGATGATGCCTACATGGATCACGAAGGCAAATACGTGGCCGGAATCGCCTATATGGTGAAAAGCGCCGACAGTGAATACCGTCTGCCTTTCCTCTACGACATCGCCACAAAGAAGTTCACCCTCTACGACGAAAGCCAGACGCGTGACTACGCCGGATACACCGTTGACGGACAGGGACACGTGTTCGCCGCAAGCCCCGCCGGAAGCCCCACACGCGAATGGAGCATACGCGTAGGCGATTACTGGTATTCCTTCAGCCAGATTCTCAAACAGAGATACGGCATGGAGTATAAAACCGTCACAGGATTCAACATTACCGGTACACCGCTGTCTGTCACACCCGACGGCAAGACCGTAGCTGTACTGGCTGACCCCGTGCTCCACAAAAGCTACGTGGTGAGCATGAGCGAAACTTTCGAAGAAGCAGCACAGGCAGTCAACCTGCTCGACAACTATACCACTACGCCTGCACAGGGAGCTACATTCTCAAGAATCAGCAGCGTACAGGTGACTTTCGATCGCGCGATCAGCGTCAAGGGAGACAAGGGCGACATCTCACTCAAGGGAGACAAGGGCCATACGCTCAACCCCATCAAGTTCGGTATCAGCACCACGTCTGACAAGACTGCCGAAATCAGTTTCCGTACCGCACTGCTCAACGACGGCGAGACTTATACACTGCACATACCGGCAGGAGTCATCTCACTGGCTGACAACGCACAGAAGACGAACAACGACATCGACATCGTATTCTACGGCCGCGAAAACAAGCCCATGAGCGTAGTGGACGTGTCACCACGCAACGGATCCATGGTGAGCCAGCTCAACTACTCAACCAACCCGATGGTGTTCACATTCGACTGTACCGCAGTGCTCACCGACTCGGCCAAGGCTACACTCTACATAGAAGGACGCGACGAACCGGTATGCGACCTCAGCCTCGCTACAGCGGACAACAAGGTAGCCGCCTATCCTGCCACAGGACAGTATCTCTACAAGGGTAGTCAATACAAAGTGGTACTTCAGGCCGGCGCCGTGACTGACGTCACGGGATTCAACCCCAATGAGGCATACACCGTGAACTACACGGGTTCGTATGAAAGAGAGATCGCCGACAACGACACGCTCGTATACAGCAACAACTTCAACAGCGGAGTGGCCGACATGCTGCTCTACGACAACGACAAGCTCGAACCGACACAGGACATGGTCAACTTCGGTTTCGAACAGGAACGTACACCATGGATGCCTGCATGGGACGAGGACAATACCTCTGATCTCTGTGCTGCTTCTAACTCACAATACAAGAACGGAGCCGGACCGGCCGACGACTGGATGGCCACACCGCAGATGTTCATCCCCGACAGCAAGAGCTACCTCCGCTTCAAGGCGCAAAACGCTGACAACAGCAAACAGGACGAACTGAAGGTAGTGGTACTCGCCACTGACGATCTCATCAACGCGCTCGACAAAGACAACGTAGAACGGTTCAAAAAGGAGGGTAAGATCGTATATGAAGGCGTGGAAACAGCCGGTAAGGACAACGACATGCTCCAGGGCGACTGGACGGACCACGTAGTGGATCTAGCCGAATTCGCCGGAAAGAACATCTATATCGCATTCTGGAACAACAACCACTCTCAGAGCATCCTCTTCGTAGACAATGTAGAGGTGGTGCACGACATGAAACTGATCGTGACGCTCGACAACGAAACTACCGTAGTGAACACCGAAACGGCCGACATCCGCGGACGCGTAGCCGTGAAGTCAGATCTGGACGTGTTCCACAACCTTGAACTCACCCTCAAAAACAGCCAGGGCGAAACTGTTGACCACATCAGTGAAAGCGGTCTCGAACTCAAGAAGGGCGACGTATATGAATTCCAGTTCAGCAAACCGCTTCCGCTGGCCAAGGGACAGAACAACCTGTTCTACGTGAGCGTCAATGCCGACGACAACATCACCGAAGTGAAGGGTGAGGTCAAGAACCTGGCCTTCAAGCCGGTCAAGCGCGTTGTCATCGAAGAATACACAGGTATGGGATGCGGTAACTGTCCGCTCGGTATATTAGCTATGGAGAAACTCGAAAACACCTTCGGTAACCTAATCCTGCCGGTGGCCATACATACTTATTCGGGCGATCCGTACGTGAACAACCTCGGATCATACACCACCTTCCTCTTCGGCAATTCTCCGGGCGCACCGAGCGCTTCCATCAACCGTCGCGGAACGGCTTACCATCCGATGGCTTCACTGCAGACGGCCAGCGGAACAGACTATGTGTTCAACGCCCCCGAAGGCACCGACCCACTGTGGCTCGACGTGGTAACTGAGGAATTCGCCACCGAAGCTGATGCTGACATCAGCGCCAAGGCTGAATTCAACAGCAAGACAGGACGACTCGACATTCCGTGCGAGGTGAAATTCGCACTCAACGACAGTGCTCTCAACATCAACCTCTTTGCCGTAATACTCGAGGATAACCTCGTAGGCTACCAGAGCAACTACATGGCTAACACCGAATCCGAAAGCCTCGGCGAATGGGGTAAAGGTGGCAAGTATGGCATGGCTCAGGTTATCCCCTACTACTTCAACGATGTAGCTCTGGCCTGCATCGGTATGACATTCAACGGCACAGGCGGCTACCTGCCCGAAAAGGTGGAAGCCGGCACCGTATACGACGCGACCGTCAGCATCAACGGTTTCGACGGATTCAGCAAGGCCGAAAACTGCAAGGTAGTAGTCATGATGATCGATGCCAATACCGGACGCTACATCAATGCGGCTGAAGCCAAATTCACTGTCGACGGCGAAGGCGGTGACGCCATCACCGAAACCGGAAGCGACTCACAGCCGGTTATCATCTGTCACGGACAGGCCATCGACATCACAGCTGCAGACGGAGCTACCGCCGAACTCATCAGCGTCAGCGGACACGTCATCGACCGCACCGTATGCCAAGGCAACGCTACCCTGCGCGCCGGCGGATACAAGGGTATGGCCGTCGTACGCGTAGTACAGAACGGACAGGCCATTGTCAGAAAAGTCGTACTCAACTGATACCTGAACGAAATACCATGAGGGGGGGAGAATTATTTTTCCCCCCTCATTTTGACGTCAATAACTAACATTACATATCTTTTATAAAAAAAGCATGAAAAGAAAATTTTTACTCTTCCTGACTGCCCTGGTCTGCTTCAGCGCCAGCTTGATGGCCCAGACAAAGACTGCATCGGGCACCGTCATCTCGGCCGATGACAACGAACCGCTCATCGGAGCTTCCGTCAAGGTCAAAGGCACCACGCTGGGCCAGAGCACCGACATCGACGGACATTTCAACATCTCCGGCATTCCGGCCGAAGCCAAGGTTCTCGAAATCTCCTACATCGGCTTCCAGCCGCAGACTGTCAACATCGGACAGAACATGAAAATCACACTCCACAGCAAGGAACGCGTGCTCGATGACGTAGTCGTTACCGGTATGCAGAAAATGGACAAGCGTCTCTTCTCCGGAGCTACAGTGAAAATCGATGCGGAGAAAATGAAAATCGACGGTATGGCCGACATCAGCCGTTCACTCGAAGGACGCGCAGCCGGTGTATCAGTGCAGAACGTATCCGGAACCTTCGGTACCGCACCCAAGATCCGCGTGCGCGGTGCCACTTCCATCTACGGCAGCAGCCGCCCGCTTTGGGTGGTCGACGGAGTCATCCAGGAGGATGTCATCAATATCGGAGCTGATGAACTGGCTACCGGTGACGTTGAAACCTTGCTCAGCTCGGCCATTGCCGGACTCAACGCTGACGACATCGAAAGCTTCCAGATCCTTAAGGACGGATCGGCCACTTCCATCTATGGTGCAAGAGCCATGGCGGGTGTCATCGTCGTGACCACCAAAAAGGGTAAGGCGGGACAAAGCCGCATCAACTATACAGGTGAATTCACCATGCGCATGAAACCGAGCTACAACAACTACAACATCATGAACTCACAGGACCAGATGGATGTATACAAGGAACTCGCCGACAAGGGATGGCTCAATTTCTCGGGCGACAACACCAACGGTCTCTACAATGCCCCCAACAGCGGTGTGTATGGTAAGATGTGGCACCTCATCAATACCTACGATCCTACCACAGGACAGTTCGCACTGGCCAACACACCGGAAGCACGCAACGCTTACCTGCAGGCGGCCGAACAGCGCAACACCGACTGGTTCGACGAACTCTTCAGCAATTCTATCATGCAGAACCACTCCATCAGCATGACTTCAGGAAGCGACAAGGCTACCTACTATGCCTCACTGAGTATCATGCAGGATCCGGGATGGTACAAGCAGAGCAGCGTCAACCGCTACACCGCTAACCTCAACACGACCTTCAACATCAGCAAGACCCTCAGCCTTAACCTGCTCAGTAATGCGGCTTACCGTAAACAGCGGGCTCCGGGTACTTCAAGTCAGGCCGTGGACCTCGTAAGCGGAGAAATCAGCCGTGACTTCGATATCAACCCGTATTCCTACGCGCTGAACACTTCACGCACACTTGATCCGAACGAGTTCTATACCCGCAACTACGCGGACTTCAACATCTTCCACGAACTGGATAACAACTACATCGAACTCAATACTGTGGACCTCAAGTTCCAGGGCGAACTGAAATGGAAACCGCTCAGCGAACTCGAGTTCAGCGTACTCGGTGCCATGAAATACAGCACCATCGACAACGAACACTTCGTCAAGGACGGATCCAACCAAGCCAATGCCTACAGAGCTATGGGCAACTCCATCATCATCGATGCCAACGACAAACTCTACTCTGATCCGGACTATCCTTACGACCTTCCCATCAGCGTACTGCCCGAAGGTGGTATCTACAGCCGCACGGACTACAAGACCAAAGGATTCGACTTCCGCGCCTCTTTCTCATGGAACAGGCTTTGGGGCGAAAACCACCTCACCAACGTATACGGAGGTATGGAAACCAATGCTACTGACTACGACCAGTCTAACTTCAACGGATGGGGCATGCAGTACGACATGGGCGAAACACCGTTCTACATCTACCAGTATTTCAAACAAGGTATTGAACAGGGTACTACCTATTACGGACTGAACCGCGCACACAGCCGCAGCGCCGCATTCTTCCTTAATGCCAACTACTCTTACAAGTCAAGATATTCTGTCAACGGAACCGTACGCTATGAAGGTACCAACCAGCTCGGACGCACCAGAAGTGCCAGATGGCTCCCCACTTGGAACATCTCCGGACGCTGGAACCTCGACGAAGAAGAGTTCTTCCAACCGGCCAAGGACATCGTCTCACACGCCGCCCTCAAGCTCTCCTACTCACTCACCGGTGACCGCGGACCTAACCTCACCAACTCTACGGCCATCATCTCCAGCTACACGCCGTTCAGGCCGTTCACATCCGTACAGGAAAGCGGACTCGAACTCGTTACTTTGGGCAACAGCGAACTGACCTATGAGAAGAAAAACGAATTCAACGTGGGAGTAGACCTCGGATTCATCGACAACCGCATCAACGTCACCATGGACTTCTACACCAGAAACAACCACGACCTGATTGGTACAACTAAGACACAGGGCGTCGGCGGCGAAATCGCCAAATATGCCAACGTCGCTTCCATGAAGTCACACGGATTCGAACTCAGCGTATCTTCAACCAACATCAAACGGAAAGACTTCAGCTGGACTACTGACTTCATCTACTCTGTCTACAAGAATGAAGTCACCGAACTCAACGCCGTAGCCAGCACCATGGACTACGTCAGCGGTACCGGATTCACCATGGTGGGTTATCCGCATCGCGGACTTTTCTCCATCCCCTTCGCCGGACTCGATGAAAACGGTATCCCAACTTTCTACAACGAAAAGGGAGAAATTACCAGTACAGACATCAGCTTCCAGTACAGCGACGACTTCTCATGGCTGAAATATGAAGGACCGACCGAACCGACTTTCAGCGGTAGCCTCGGAAACACCTTCACCTACAAGAATCTCCGACTGAACGTTTACTTCACTTATTCAGGTGGTAACGTCGTACGTCTTGATCCGGTATTCAGCTCACGTTACTCCGACCTGAGCGCCACCACACGCGAATTCGCCAACAGATGGATGAAACCGGGCGACGAGAACGTCACCAACGTACCGGCCATATTGAGCTACCGCCAGTATTACAACAATACGCAGCTCTCTTATGCCTACAACGCCTACAACTACTCAACTGAACGCGTGGCCAAGGGTGGATTCATCCGCCTCAAGGAAATCTCATTGAGCTACGACGTGCCCAAAAAGTGGATCAGTGCCCTCAAGATCTCAAGCTTGTCACTCAAGCTGCAGGCTACCAACCTCTGCCTGCTCTACGCCGACAAGAAACTCAACGGACAGGATCCCGAGTTCGTCAACTCCGGCGGTGTGGCTTCACCCGTACCAAGACAGTTCACATTCACTCTGAGATTAGGAATCTAATATAATTAACAGAACAAAGTAGCAAAATGAAAATAAACAAAATAATGGTCATGTGCCTCGCAGCCGCACCGCTCGTCGCACTCACCTCCTGCAACGATTTCCTCGACACGATGCCCGATAACCGTACCGAGCTCAACACGCCTGAGAAAATCACCAAAATACTGGTCAACGCCTATCCCAACGCCAACTGGAACATGCTGGCTGAATTCTCTTCCGACAACGCGGACGACAACGGCACGAGATACTCCATCTACGACCGCCTTACAGACGAGGTCTACCACTGGGAAGACACCAAGGAAAGCGGCAACGACTCTCCTTCCGCATTCTGGTCTGCCTGCTATAAGGCCGTAGGTGTCAGCAATCACGCCCTCGCCGCCATCAACAACCTCGGCAACACGGAAGAACTGTCCGCACAACGCGGAGAAGCCCTGATGTGCCGTGCATTCGGACACTTCATGCTGAGCTACATCTTTTGCCAGCCATGGACCGTATCCAATCAGAATACAGCCCTGGGTATCCCCTACACCACCGAACCGGAAACAACCGTGAGTCCGCAATATGAACGCGGTACCATCGGCGAGACTTATGCCCGCATAGAGGCAGATATCGAAGAAGCGCTTCCGCTCATCGACGACAATAACTACACCGTGCCCAAATACCACTTCAACCGCAAGGCCGCATACGCCTTCGCCGCACGGTTCTATCTCTATTACGGCAAATACGACAAGGCCATCGAATGCGCTAACGTCGTACTGGGCGACAACGCAGCGCTCTCCATGCGCGACTGGAGTGCCATCGGCAGTCTCTCACTCAACGACGACTTGCAGCCGGATGCTTATGTAGACGACTCCAACAAGGCAAACCTACTTCTCGTTGTTTCCCGTTCGCTCTGGGGTCTCTACAATGGCCCTCTGACCGTCACCAACCGCTACACCCACAATCCTACCATCTCCGAAAAGGAGACTTGTGGTTCAACCGGTATATGGGGTGAATGCAGCAGCACACTTCGCCAGCAGCCTGCTGACTATACGAGCATACCGAAAGTGGTATTCCGCAAATATCCTCTGTTCTACATGGAATACACCGATATCATCAACGGTAACGGTTACTACAACGTAGTCTCAGCCATGTTCACCACAGACGAAACCCTGCTGGTACGCGCAGAAGCCTACGCCATGAAGAAACAGTATGACAAGGCCATTGCCGACATGCAGACTTGGGTAGATACCTACACCACTTCAAAAGTACAGCTCACCGTGGACAACATCAATGAATTCTACGGTGACATGGCTTACTACACGCCTACAGCGCCGACACCGAAGAAAAGACTTCATCCTGATTTCACGGTAGAACCCGGTACGCAGGAAAACCTGATACACTTCATCCTGCACGCACGTCGTATCCTGACCTTGCACGACGGACTCCGTTGGGGAGACATCAAACGTTACGGCATCACCATCTACCGTCGTACGGTAGAAGACCGCAACATCAGTGTGACAGACTCCATGCTGCCAGACGATCCGAGACGCGCTCTTCAGTTGCCTTACGATGTCCTGACCGCAGGCTTGCAGGCCAACCCGAGAAACTAAACACTTAAAAAAACGATTAACATTAAGAACATGATTAAAAAATATATCAGCTATCTGCTTTTCGCCTGTCTGGGGCTTACCTTGGGATCCTGCGAACGCGACCCGCTCGAAGGCGGAACCAGCTTCGACACCACTTCGCCCGAACGCAACGCTTTCGACCAGTGGCTGCTCAAGAACTATGTGAATCCCTACAATATCGATGTCAAGTACAAATGGGAAGACATCGAAAGCAATCTGGCCTATGACCTTGTGCCGGCCAGCGTGGAAAACTCCATCAAACTGACCAAGATCGTCAAATATGTATGGCTAGAGGCTTACGATGAAGTGGCCGGCATCACATTCATGCGCACCTACGTGCCCAAACAAATCATGCTTATCGGATCGGCGGCCTATAATGCCGACACACAAACCATGATGCTGGGTACGGCAGAAGGCGGAATGAAAGTCATGCTTTACAACGTTAATGCCATCGACACATACATCAACGATCCGGAACTGCTCAACACCAGCTATTTCCACGTGATGCACCATGAGTTCTCACACATTCTCCATCAGTCAAAGCCGTATGATACTGACTTCAAGACCATCACGGAGTCCGGATACATCGGTTCACAATGGGAAGAGACAGCAGACAGTACGGCTCACAGACGCGGATTCGTCACACCTTATGCCATGGACCAGCCAGACGAGGATTTCGCTGAAATCATCGCGACTTACGTTACACAGGACCAGGCTGCATGGGATGCGCTTCTGGCAGACTGCGGCGAAACCGGTGCGGCACTCATCCGGCAGAAATTCGAAATCGTCAAGAATTACCTGCAAAGCTCATGGAACATCGACATTGACGAACTGCGCACCGTAGTACAACGTCGCTGCAGCGAAATAGACGACATTGATTTAGAAACCATAAATTAATCAGAACAATAAAATATGAAAAAAATCAGCATATTAGGTTTGGCAGGTCTGTTCACCCTTTCTCTCCAGTCATGCTTCTTCAGCGAAGATGACGTGTTCGACCAGACACCAAGCGAGCGCATTGAATCCACAATGACGGAATACCAGAAGGTCCTGACTGAGGCTCCCAACGGATGGTTGCTGGAATATTATGCCGGCGGTGAAAATCATGATATCGGAGGCGTGGTTCTCCTTCTCAAGTTCGAAGGTGAGGATGTCACCGTGGCTTCCGATACCCGCGTAATGGGATATGGCACGACGACCTACACCGAACCGGGAGAAAAGGTCACTTCCAAATACTCTCTCATCAAGGACCAGGGTCCGGTTCTGTCATTCAGCAGCTACAATGCCCTGATCCATTACTGGTCCGAGCCCAAGGGCGTATTCGACGCTGACGGTTTGGCCGGCGATTTCGAATTCGTCATCATGTCCGTTGAGTCAGACAAAATCCTGCTCAAAGGCAAAAAGCACGGCACGCTCATGACTATGACCCGCCTGCCGGAGAATACCGACTGGGACAGCTACCTGGCTGCCTGCAACCGCATCCGTACGGAAAGTGCGGAGTACGGTACTCTCGTAGGTTACAACAACGGAGCAGAATTTACACCGTCAGCCTTCTCACAGTCCAACGTGATCCGCTTCACCGAACAGGGCACAGACGGTACGGAAATTCGCAACAAGGTTTCTTTCGTCTATACCGAAAAGGGTATAAAGCTTTATGAGCCGACCAAGGTGAACGGCGTGATCTGCGACGAATTCATCTGGAAGGATGCGGAAAAAACATTCGTAAGCACCGAAGACTCACAGGTAGAACTGAAGTACGTACAGCCAGAGGACTACGTTCCCATCGAGTTCTATACCGAAAATGAATGGGCCGTTGAATACACTTACAACTTTGCGCGTAAGGATACTTCCGAAAGTATCGTGTTCACCCGCGTGGGAGAATCTGACACCCTGAATACGGAACTGAGCTGCGGTGCATTGAAGATACCGCTCCAGGCACTCTACAATCACACCACGGGTATGATCGAGTTCAGAACCCAGTTCCTGACTCCGGTAACCCTTCAGCTGGTTACAGGCGAAACCATCAATGCCTACATCTACCTGTGCCCCTGGAACAACGAGCTGGGTACGATGTACATGACCGAAACTGCCGGTATCGTAAGCGAGACCAAACAGCTTTCTCCGCGTATTCTGACCTTTGCGGACAACGGTCGCACATCAGGTTCGGATCTGAACGGATTCGTATTCTACGCCTTCGAAGAGAATGATCTGTCAAGCGCCAGACTGGGTGTACTTGAAACGTATAATGAAATAACCCTTATTCAAAAAACGAAGTAAACGATGAAGAAATATATTCCGTTTTTCCTGTTGCCGGCTCTCTGCATGCCGGCAACAAGTTGCCAGGACGATGACCAGGCAGGTGATGGCATCAGCATAGTAAAGTCTGAAACCTATTTCCAGGCGGCCGCCTCAAAAGGCTACATCGTCGTTTCCTCTGCGGGAGGATTCACGGCCAGCTCTTCTGAATCCTGGTGCCAGGTATCCTGCAAGGCTGACAGCGTGCTGATCACTGTAAGCGACAATGCCTCACTCGAGGGACGTACGGCAATGGTAACCATCAGCAATACCGGAGGCGGCAGCCAGATGGTACCCGTATCTCAGGCAGGCGGCTATTTCAGAACGGAGAGCGACAGCGTGTTCCGTATGGATAACGGCACACAGACGTTTGAATACAGACTCGCCTCCTCATTCGACTATGAGACCTCATGCGGGGCTGACTGGATAAGCAACGAACTGACTGCCGATGGCGTCATGTTTTTACTGACCGAGAACACAAGCGGTGCTCCACGCTACACAAAGGTCAGCTTCAGCTGCGCTGCATTGGGCAAGCAGTTCGAAGCCGATATCTACCAGTATGACACAGATAACCTGCTGGGTAACTGGACTGCCGAATGGACCAGCAAGAATGGCCAGAAGCAGGAAGCTGCCGTCAGCGTAGTGAAAGATGCTGCCGACGAAAGCATCCTTTATATCGATGGCTTGCAGGAAGGCATCCGCGTACCGGCCAAAGCCTACAACCACAGCATCGCCATCCAGACGAACGCTTACGCTGGAACCTACAACAGCCGCTTTGCAGTATATGTCAACGGTGCAACTGCCAGCCACATCATTCATGCCAAGGAGCAGGAAACAGCCATGCGCTCTTATTATTGCCTGCCTACGGCTGCGGGAGAGAACATGGACTATCCGTTCGTAGCCGACAGTACGTTCACCAACGGCGAGACCATGGCAGGATTCGCCCTGTCTGCTTATCTTAATGACAAGAACCAGGGTAGTATCAACGAGTTCTACAATCTGAAACTCAAACGATAGTCAGCTAGGGAGGCATCCCTGCCATTTATAACAAAGTCAGGAGGAAAACATTCACAGTTTTCCTCCTGACTTTTTTTTATCCTCCTGCCGTATGGACCGTTCCCGCGACATTCGCCCCACCTCATATTCCCCATGCCGCTGCTTTTGTCACACAGGTCCAACCCATGTCCCATATACCACACCTTATTGGATCTAAAATAAACCTTATATTATATGTCATTCCTTAGATAGCAATACCTGCAGTTGTATCTTATATATCATCAGTCATATTCTGTATGCCATTCCCTGGATTACATATATCATCACAGACTGCCTGTATATCCTCTGTTATTCCATGCAGGATCTCCGTTATATTCCGCATCGCATCAATCATTTTCCACAGACCAATCCTTACGGCACACAGGACGGCATTTAAAACGCGCGAGGCAGCCTTATGCTTCCTTCACCTTATCCCGTAAAGCGGGTTCAAGAGCACGCTTTTCCTGTCTTCAGACAACTTTTTGACGGCACGGACGGGAGTTCCTCTTTCCGACAACAAACACAGTACACGCGCGGAAACAGTCACTGCCGAAAAAGAAAGGCACGAAAAAAAGGGTGCATCCTTATCAGATGCACCCTCAACTATGGCTGATAGCGCGGACGGAAGAGCCGGTCACCCAGACCGGACAGTAGCCACCGACACTGGCCGCCACGGCTATTTCTGCACGCGCTTGACGACTTTTCCGTCAGGCCCTGTCATCAGATAAATACCCTTGCGCAGGGAACTCTTGTCGACAGACGTACCGTCCATCCGCCAGATGCCCTGCACAGGAAATTCCACTTCGGGAGCCTTAAGCGATGTCAGGACATTGTCCTCGCTGCCACCCATAAAGTCGAAGGAAATGCGTCCCTCAACCGCGTCATAGGCGATATTGGTGATGGGCTTACCCATCACACCGAAGAAGCCCACGTAAGCCTCTGCAGCAGGAACGGAATTATCCGTCAGTTCGTTGTTGCCTTCTGGACTGGGATAGGTATCCCCTTTCAGACTTTCGTTGTACTCTGGTTCGTTCACGCCGGTGACGAGTGCCGTACGGTCATTGTCTGCCGCGATGACGGCCACTCTGGGTGGATAGGCGTTATTCACGGTATTGTTTTTCCAGAAGGCATTGTTCCATCCTCCGGAGAGGTTAACATGTGTCACAAGCATGCCGCCAGCCGGCGCTTCCTTGTTCCACCCCGTGCGGTTGACCGTCTCAAGGATATAATACTCGCTGTTATCGACATCGTTAGTGACCTTGAAAGGCTGTCCATAGTCCGCCCATCCGCTCACGCTGACAGCCTCAGCGATCTCCATCGGCTCGATCCATCCCATATACATTTTCTCCAATGCACGGTAGCCTATGGGCAGGAATCCGCCACCGTTGTAGCCGCCATAATCCATAATGGACCATGGTCCCATGTTGAAATCGTCCGCCACGACACCGTCTGTACGGTAGAAGTCCGGCAGTCCGAGCTGGTGACTGAACTCATGGCAGAAGGTACCGAAGCCGTCAATCTCGCCGTAGAGCGTCTCATTGCAGCAGGAATAGGAATAGAACTTCATACCGTCGATTTCGGGCGCCTCATTAAGGAATACTGACGTATGCGGCCATATCAACGAAAAGTCGTTGGGATGGGCATGCCGCCCCTCGCCGGCGTAGACGATATAGGCCGCGTCGATGATGCCGTCGCCGTCATTGTCATAACGTGCCCAGTCGTCCACAAGTCCCTGTGCGGAAGCCAATGCGGCAGCCTCAGCCACCATGTCGGTTTCGTGGTCCACATAAACGGCCTCGTTGCCCGAGAGAGTAACGGGGCCAACAATTTCAAACTGTGGGGTGAATATCCCGTTACTCTGGTCGGTAAAATACTGGTAGGCCGATCCCTTACCGGCTTCCACTTCAGCAAGCGTGGCCGGCCGGCAGATTCGACTGTAGAATCCCGTTGCGGGATCGGTTTCGGAAAAAGCCTTGTCGGCAAAGGCCACGAGAATGACCGGTATTCTGGGTGAGCCTTTGTGGATCTGCATTTCGCCGATGCGCTTGTGAGGTACATCGGTGCCGCGCAACTGCACACCGTCCTCCACCTGTGCGTTGCTTTCAGGCAGTGCGTCAAGCCAGGCCTTCTCGTCGGCCGTACGAACCTGCGGATCGTGAGCCGCTATAGTACTTCCGGAGTAAACGTAATAACCTCCTGCTGTGCGGCTGACCGCGAAACCGTCCACTGTAGTGAGACGTAACACGTTTTCGTCACCGTAAGGCAAGAGGGTAAGTACACTGCCATCCGCCTGCGTCACTTGCAGGGGCCGTCTGATAACGGGCACGGCCGAAAGTGTTGAAACCAGCATGACTGCCCCGCACCATGCCGCCAAGCGGCTGCGGACAGGCCCCGCAACGAACGGGGTCTTCTTTCTGCAATAATTTTTCTTTTTCATTTCCAATCTGTATAAGTATTCTTAAAAACCTACAGGTTATTTCTCAAAGCCGGAACGATTTTCCGACCGGGATAGCAGTTCCAGTTTTATTTTCCACAAACAGGACAGACCAGACGCCTCCCGTCTCGGGTCGGAAAGGCCCGCACCCGGAGAATCCCGGATGCGGGCCTTGTAAGCCTTTTATCAAGCTATAGCGTCAGCCGCAGTCCGACGAGGCTTGCGGCACGCCAGCGAATTATTTCACCACGCACTTGCGTCCGTTGATGATATAGATACCCTTGTGGAGGTTCTTGATGACAGCCGGATCAGCGTTGCGGTAAACCAAACGTCCGCTTACGGTATAAACAGTCACCTTACCCTCTGCAGCCTGTACCTGGCTGATACCGTCACCATTGCCTACCTGATAAGTCAGGGTCATGGCCGGTGCGTTGTCAGCATTCTCACCTACGTAGAAGAATCCTTCTGGCACTTCAACGGTGTATACACCATCGGCAGTGATCGGTTCTTCGAGTGCAATTTCCATGTAGAGCGGATCACCGAACGGATTCTCGGGATCGTACTCGACCTTCACTTCAGATCCGGCTACAGTAGCCACTACCTCACCGTTCTGATCCTTGACTGTAACAGTGCCCATGTAATCGAATCCTACAGGACCTTCGAAGCGGATCACTGAGAGTTCGGTGAGTTTCTCACCGTCGGCCGGAGTGACGATAATGTCGCTGCCGCCTTCGCTTTCAACGGCATAAGTGTAGATGAGTTTCGGGTTGCAGTTTCCGGTTGTGTAGTCCACACCGTATTCGTCGTCTCCGAATGCACCCTGCGGGATCACTATGAAGTAAACGCCCTGAGCAGTGATTTCCTTATCGAGAGTCACCTTGATGGTCATGAACTCATCCTCTTCATCACGTGCGATAGTACCTGTAGCCACCTGCTTTCCTGAAGTTCTGTCGGTTACAGTGACTGTCTGCGGTTCAGCCTCGTTGATAGAGAAGGTAGCCGGCATGTGCAGACGTATTTCTTTAAGTGAAGTGACGGTTGAACCGCTTTCCGGAGTAACAGAAGCAGGCATGAATTCAGCCTTAAGCTGTCCGTTTCCTACGCTGAAGTTCACGATGGTCTCCTTGTTGTTGTTAGTCTGCATGTCCACACCCAAGATAAAGATACCGCGCGGAATGACCATATAGTAAGAACCGTCGGCCAAAGCCTCGTGCAGTGTGCACTTCACCTGTGTAGGCACATAGTCCCAAGCGCTACCTTCAGGAATAACCTGCTCTATTTGAGCATAAGTGAGCGAATCCACTTGTAGACGTGTAGCCTTGTTGTAAATGCGAATGTACTTGCCGCCCAAGTATGACGGAGATATACCACCTGAATAGCTGATAGTGAAATCCTTCATTTCCTCTACCGGTTCACTGCCATCAGGATCGACGGTGATGTCAGGCACGTTCACCGTATTGGTGAATGCCAAGATCCAGTAACTCTGATCCTCTTCACCGAGTTCGCCCTTGACACGTTTGCCTGTGGCAGCATCGGTTGCGTTCATGGAGATGGTGATGGTTTCGCCGGCCGATGCGATATAGCTCTTGGCGATAACCATGGTCCACTGCGTCTTGTCTTCGTTAGGTGTGCATGATTCGAGTTCTGAAGTCGCGCCATAACCCTCTACAAGGAAGGCCTCAAGGTTGACACCGCCGCTGAATGTAGCCACGATGGTGTTGTCATCCTCTGACTTGATCTGTACAGGGTGCTGGAGTTGGAAGTCCTCGAGCGGGTCCGGTTCCGGTGTGATGCTGAGCAAAGTGATGTCGCTGTATTCAAACGCCTTTGTGCTACCGTGCCATGTGATGACAGTCTCACCAATAGGTCCGCCACCGTAATTGTAATCATCCTCAGAGGCATATCCGCTGATGCGCACTTCGTAGTCGTGTCCTTCCTTCATGATCATGTTGAAGAAGAACTCAGAAGCCCATCCGCCTTCTTCGGCTTTCTGGAAAAAAGTTCTGGCCTTGACAATCTCCTCATCCTTGGTGTCATAGATCTCATAGGTCATATAACCAATCTGTTCGTCCATTGAGGTTGTCATAGTGAAGATGGTACCCTTCTGCACAGCCTCCATCGTTGCACCGTCGGCGGGTGATGAAGCGGTCACGGTCATAGCGTTGTCTTCCGGTTCGGAAGCGTCATATTCAGCACGCACGTCGGCGCTGTGGTCAAATCCGTCGAGCGCCTGCAGTCCGATAAGCGATACAGTCACGGTTGACGGCATATCAGCTACGATACGAGGCACAGGCACGGTGAGGATAACGGCTGTCTCATCGAGTTCGTCCTTCTTCTTTGTGATGTGATTGTTGTACACATACGCATGGCAAGTCTCTCCGCCTGAAATATAGGTAAAGTCCACTCCGTCATACTTGATGTACGGATCACCCTGGAGCCATATTTCGATATTTCCGCCCTGTGGCAATGCAGATCCAATAGCCGGTGTGAACTCGCTAGCTACGGTGTAAGCCAATTCCTTTAACTTATAGCTCATGGTGAAGGCTCCCACAGCACCGGGTTGTGTAGCCCTTACGAAGTTTCCTTCCTTGTCGCGAATGTTACCGATCTTGAGTCCCACGGGCATTTCGGCCAATTCTGCCGGATCCTCGTTGGGGAGCATGTCGGCGATAGTGCGTCGTTTGCCTGCGAGGCTGACGCTGACGGTGTTGCCTTCAACGGTAGCGGGAATGGTTTCGGTATAGAACTTGCCGTATTCCAGATCACCGAAAGTCCATGTAGCCACGGGCTGGTTGTCTGGGTCATTGAGCAGTTCGCCATCGAATGTAAGGCTGATGATAGCATCTTCGTCGGTATAGAGATAGTATGACTTCACTTCCATGAGTTCGGTGAGTGATCCTCCCTTTACGCTAACGAGTTCGAGCGGTTTGGTTCCACATACGTAATTGATCTGGAGCACTCCGTCACCGTTGTACTTGATATTCTCATCCTTGGCGTCGCGCAGGTTTTCTACGGTAATAGTAAACTGATCACCGGCCTTGATTTTGCCTTCAGCCATCCACTGTGCGATAACAGCATCAAGTTCCACCGATGCATATCGTCCTGTAGTGACCATGAGGTCGATATCCTGGCTGTATTCCCCGCAGCTGATGCGGGCACGGTCAAACTTCACGTCGCTGACGAATGCCAATGACACTATGACTCCGTCTCCGAGCTTCAGTGTTTCGCCCTGCTCAGGTGTGATGCTGGCAATAACCACTTCTGATTGTGCTCCCTGATTATCGAATTCCACGCTGAAACTGCCTGCATCCATCATGTAAGCATAGAAGTAATAGGTCTGTCCAGCCTCCACTTCCACCTCGAGCACACCATCCTTCGGCATCTGAAGTGTTTCAGACTGCATTTCCTTGTAGCGTTCGCCGTAGCGGTTAAGGAAGGTACCGTAGGGTGAACTGTTGCGCAGCGTCAACAAGCCAGACGATGTGGCTTGATAGGCGGCATACACTTCCTGATAGGCGGAGTAGGCATACGTTTTGCCGACCTCCAACTGGGGAATGTCAAGGTTGTCGGCAGCGCGGAGTTGGCCTGCACTCAATCCTACCATTAACCAACACAACAGAGTCATTATAAGACTCTTTGTTGATAGAAAAGTAGATGATTTTTGCATAACATAAAATTTTAAAATTAATTATATATTTCTGTCACTGCAAAATTAAAAACAATTATTAATTATTCCCAAAAAAAACATCATTTTTATTAAAAGACCTTCAAAAAAGTAACAAATTTCTAGTCCTTGTTTATAAAAATTGGCAATATATAAATAACTTTCCCTTATGACGCCCTGTTTTTATCAAAAAAACATTCCATAATAATAAACTGTGGATCATATTACCCTAGATTCACACGTACATCATCACAAAACCTAATCGCTAGATGCAGTCATAACTAAAAGTATCTCCTACCATATCACTTTTAGAATGCCCAATTACATGCAACCCAATTGCAAACTTACATAATATATTGTCTGCCACCAGAAAATATACTATTTTTGCAAAAACAAATCATCTACATGCATCGGAATATATTCAACAGGTTGTGCTTCCATCTGGCTTTTTTAGCCGTGATGATATACTCAGTAGTAGGATATCATCACCATGAAGATACACATATCTGCTTGGGTTGGGAACATCTGATGCATCATAACCAATGCCATAAAGGTTTATCCTGTTTACCCACACATTCTAATAATACGGAATCATCCTGCCACTGTCATTCAGGCAGGCTACAGGCAATAGAAACAGCCCCCAAACAAAACCTAGTAAAATCTCATATTCACTACAGGCAGTTACTCTCTTTCATCCGGACTGCCTGTTCCTTCTTTATATTTCAGGATTCATTCAAACACTATCCAAAAGGATACAAAATAAGGTATCCTTTATGTCCCCAACTCCAAACACACAGACTTAGGGCACCTCCTGCTCTTTTTTAGAAACTGTTTTGAATTTATCGTGCGATGATTTGGGATGAGTTTTCGAGTCAGTTTTGCTTCCGTGATGAGGAAGATAGCGAGCTATCTGACGAAGAACAGAAGCGAAACAGGCCGGAAAATCGCCCAAAGCACACACGAAAACGAGTACATCAAGCAGGAAAAAAACTTTTTGTAGAAATTCAAAACAGTTTCTTAATTCTTTTTTGTCTATAACTGACAGTATATCCAAACTGTCAGAAGGATACTTCATATTTCCTCAGGAAATAGTGAAGCCACCTTATATATCGATATTCAATCAAATTTAAAAAATCACCATAAAAAATGAATTATTTAAAAAAGAACGCCATACAACTGGTATTTTTAGCCATAGCAGGAGCCACACTCAGCTGCTCACACAATCATGAAACGGAAAAAGAAAGCCATCAGGAAGATGATCACGCCGACGTGATCATTCTGGACCCTCATCAGGCAGAAAAAATAGGATTAAAAACCGAAACCGTGACTTCCGCCCCATTTAATCCGGTCGTAAAAGTAACGGGAAAAATCCTCTCAGCCAACAATAGCGAAAAAACAATAGCAGCTACGGCCAACGGTATTGTATCATTTGCGACCAATATCAATGAAGGCAGCGCTGTCAGACTCCGCCAGACTCTTTTTTCAATTACTTCAAAGGGGGTAGAAAACGGTGACCCTATAGAAAAGGCACGTCTTGATCTGGCCAATGCAGAAAGTGAACTAAAACGTGCCAGCGAGCTTGTAGAGAAAAAAATCATCAGTCAAAAAGAATACGAACAAATCAAACTGCGTCGTGATCTGGCTCGCGAAAGCCTGGTTGGTTTGAACGGACAAAAAGGAGGTATTGGCATTTCAGCCAACCAGAACGGATTCATCAAGCAGATCCTGGTACGTCCCGGAGACTTTGTCACTGTAGGACAACCATTGGCGGTCATCACCCAAAACCAGAAGCTTCAATTAAGAGCAGAAGTCAGTGAACGTCACTATTCATTCCTTAATCAAATCAGAAGCGCCAACTTCCGAACAGAATCTTCACGGGAAGTCATCTGTCTGGACAGTATCGGAGGACGTTTACTTTCTGTTGGCAAAAGCATGCCGGAAGGTTCATTCTATGTGCCTGTCATATTTGAATGCAACAATGTTGGCAATCTCCTTCCCGGAAGTTATGCCGAGATTTGGCTGTTAGGAACAGAACAGAAAGCTGCAATCAGTATTCCACTCAGCGCTCTCACCGAAGAACAAGGAGTTTATTTCGTATACGTACAGAAAGACAAAGAACATTATATCAAAAAGGAGATCAAAACAGGTGCCCGGGATGGTAAACGCGTAGAAGTTCTTCAGGGATTACAGGCTAACGACAAAGTCGTCACTCAGGGAGCCATACATGTAAAACTGGCTTCCCAAAGCGGAACCATACCCGAAGGTCACAATCATAATCATTAATCGTTTACCAATATCGAATTACATAAATCATGCTTAATAAAATCATTCATACATCATTGCACAACCGTCTTGCCATACTTATTATTGGACTGTTGGTTGTGCTGAGCGGCATATTTGTCGTCCAGAAAATGGAAGTGGACGTTTTCCCCGATCTGAATGCCCCTACCGTAGTTGTCATGACAGAAGCCGGAGGCATGGCTCCCGAAGAAGTAGAGAAATTAGTGACCTTTCCGGTCGAAACAGCCGTCAACGGAGCAACTGGAGTCCGAAGAGTACGGTCGCAGAGCACTACAGGATTTTCTATTGTTTGGGTAGAATTCGACTGGGATACGGAAATCTACCGCGCCAGACAGATTGTATCCGAAAAATTAGCTGTACTGGGCGACCAATTGCCCGAAGGGGTTGGCGAGCCCGTTCTCGGCCCGCAATCCTCCATACTGGGCGAGATGATGATTGTCGGTTTGACGGCTGACAGCACCTCCATGGAGAATTTGCGCACGTTTGCCGACTGGACTATCCGCCCACGCCTGCTCTCCACAGGAGGAGTAGCTCAGGTAGCAGTCATTGGCGGAGATGCCCGCGAATACCAGATCTTGCTGAACCCCGAAAAAATGAAACATTACGGAGTCACATTGACAGAAGCCATGAACCAGCTGGAAAACATGAATACCAACGTCAGTGGAGGCATACATTATGAATACGGCAACGAATATATCGTTCGTGGAGTCATTCAGACCAATCACATAGAAGAACTGGCACAAACTGTTATCAAACAAACCGACGGAGCGCCTGTCCTTTTAAAGGATATCGCTGATTTGAAAATCGGAGCTCAGTCTCCTAAAACCGGCATAGCTTCCCATCGTGCTACACCAGCCGTACTGATAACAGTCACCAAACAACCGAACGTCAGTACCCTGGAACTGACCGAAAAACTGGACCAAATATTGGATAACCTTAAGAAGGAACTGCCCGGTGACGTACACATGGACAAACAGATCTTCCGCCAAAGTTCCTTCATCAATAATTCCATCGGCAACATCCAGAGATCACTCATGGAAGGTGCATTCTTCGTGGTTATCGTATTGTTCATATTCCTGATGAATGCCCGTACCACCATTATTTCTTTGGTTACCATTCCTATATCTTTGCTCATAACCATCCTGGTCATGAACCTGATGGGACTGACCATCAACACCATGAGCATCGGCGGTATGGCCATTGCAATCGGATCACTTGTAGACGATGCCATAGTAGACGTAGAAAATGTATTCCGGCATCTGCGCGAAAACCGGACGCTTCCTCCCGAGAAACGCCTGCCCATCAAAGAGATCGTATTCAATGCTTCCAAAGAGGTACGTATCCCGATTCTGAACAGCACACTGATCATTGTCGCCAGTTTCCTGCCCCTGTTCTTTTTGGATGGTATGGAAGGACGTATGCTGGTTCCGTTAGGCATTTCATTCGTCATTTCCCTTTTCGCCAGTACCATTGTCGCCCTGACTCTCACCCCCGTATTATGCAGTTATTTGCTCAATGACAAAAACAAAAAAACGAACCAACAAGAAAATAAAGAACCTTGGCTGGTACAAAAGCTTAAGAATATATACTACCGTTCTTTGGAAAAGGCCATTCAGCACAAACGTTGGATTTTGGGATGCACTGGCGGCTGCCTGATTATAGCCATCGCACTCTTTTTCACTCTTGGACGGAGCTTCCTTCCTTCATTCAACGAAGGCTCACTTACCATTAATGTCAGCACACTCCCGGGACTGTCTCTTGAAGAAAGCGACCGTATAGGTCTGGAAGCCGAGAAGCTCCTGCTTTCTGTTCCGGAGATCAAGAATGTAGCCCGAAAAACCGGAAGAGCCGAACTGGACGAGCATGCTTTAGGCGTCAATACATCAGAAATTGAAGCACCGTTTGAACTGCAAGACCGGAGCAAATCTGAATTTATGGAAGAGGTCAGAAACAAGTTGAACACCTTGCCCGGTGTCAATATCGAAATAGGCCAACCCATCTCACATCGCATAGATGCCATGCTTAGCGGTACACAATCCAACATTGCCATCAAACTTTTCGGAACAGATCTGAACACCATGTTCATGCTGGGAAACCGGATTAAAAAAGAAATCAACCACATTGAAGGAGTCGTTGATCTGAATGTGGAACAACAGATAGAGCGTCCCCAGCTTCAGATCCTCCCCAAAAGAGACATGCTGGCACAATATGGCGTATCACCAGTTGAATTCGCCCGCTACATAGAAATCATGCTTAATGGCGTCGTTGTCTCACAAGTCTATGAAGGCAATAAAGCGTTCAATCTGACCGTAAAGTCTAACGAGTCCAGCCGGCATACCATTGAGGACATAAAAGATCTCATAGTGGATACTCCTAATGGTAAGGTTCCTCTGGAAGCCTTGGCAGAGGTTCGTTCTGCTTCTGGCCCCAACACAATCAACAGGGAAAACGTAGCCCGTAAGATTGTCATATCTGCCAATGTAGCGGACAGAGATCTGCAAAGTGTCGTATCAGATATCCAGAATACAATCAATGAGAAGATCCAACTTCCGGAAGGATATCATATAGAATACGGCGGACAGTTTGAAAACGCACAGACTGCCAGCAGAATTTTAGGCATCACCTCCATGCTGTCCATACTGATCATATTCATGCTGCTTTACAAGCAATTCCATCATGTCAAACAGTCTGCTGTCGTTCTGATCAACCTTCCTCTGGCTCTTATCGGCGGTATTATAGCCGTCAAATGTACGGATGGCATCATCAGCATCCCGGCCATCATCGGCTTCATTTCCCTGTTCGGTATAGCAACCCGTAACGGCATTCTTCTGATCGACCGGTATAACGAACTACGACGCGAAGGAACAAGCTTGCATGAAAGTATCATCAAAGGCTCGCTGGACCGTCTTAATCCGATTCTGATGACAGCACTGACTTCTGCACTGGCGCTAATTCCATTGGTGATAGGAAGTGATCTACCTGGAAATGAAATACAGAGTCCCATGGCTAAAGTCATGTTAGGCGGTTTGTTAAGCAGCACCTTGCTTAATATTTTTGTCATTCCGATTGTATACATGATTATCAGTAAAAATGAAAAGAATGCATAAAAACATGAATCATTATTTTTCTATATATCAAAAGATCATTGGCGCGGTTCTTACCGGAGTTATCTTCAATACAGCGCCGGTTCTGGCTCAAAATTCAAACGACATACTGAAACTCATAGAACAAAACAACACACAGATCGAAGCTGCGCGCAAGGCATTGTCTGCCACAATCACTGAAAATAAGACAGGCCTTAATCTGAAAAATCCTGAAGTGGAATGGGAACACAAATGGGTCAGCCACACAGGTGGCACACAAACTAACGAAGTGAGCGTGACGCAGGAGCTGGACTGGTCTGTGATCAGCGGACAGCGCAAAACGTTATCTCGAAAGAAAAACGAACTGGCGGAAATCACTTTTCTACAAACCCGAAACAGTGTCCTGCTACAGGCAGAAAAGAAACTAATTGAATTGTCTTATTATTACCGTCTGTTGGACGAACTCCACACCCAGCTTCAGGATGCGGACTCACTCACACAGATCTACAAGACCATGCTTGAAAATGGCAACGGCAACATTCTTAATGTCAACCGCAGCCAGCTTAACAGTGTTGCCATACAGACAGAAATCAAAAACATCAATACCCAGAAGAAAGTCGTTATGGAGGAACTCGCCGGACTGAATGGCGGAAAACCTGTCAACTACGAAGAACGTTTCACATTCCGCCAACCGGAGCTACCGGAAGACTTCGACACCTGGTTCAAAGAAATCATCAACCATGTTCCTGAACTTCGCTACTACCAGAAAGACATTGAAGTCAAGAAACAAAGTCTGCAATCCACAAAAACCGATATGATTCCAGGACTGTCAGTAGGCTATGCAGGAGAAATCAATGAGAGCGAGCGGCTACACGGTTTCATTCTTGGCATGAGCATTCCACTATGGGAGAACAAGAACAAACTCAAAAAAAGCAAACAAGACATCATCACAGCTCAAAGCAATGAGTATGATGCCAAGCAACGTGTCTACAGCCAACTCAAGGCCCAATACACACAGGTTATAGCATTACGTCACTCGCTACATTTCCAAAAGGATGCCATAGACCGTTTGAATACAACTTCACTTATGAAAGAAGCACTTCAGAAAGGAGAAATCAACCTCATGGATTACCTGACCGAGATAGCCAGATATTACGAATTCAGAAAGAATCTTCTTATTACGGAAAAAGATTATCTTATGGCTCTTGCTGACTTGTACGCATTCGAATTATAAAACACAAGCTAAATCTGAAAACGAATGTACCTGGTGCCTTGCCTCACTTCTATATGGAGCGACGACAAGGCACTTCCTGTAAATATCTACAACCACCCATCATAGACAGAAAGTTTCAGCACCTAACCAGTACCGGACTTTCACAGAATAACCACAACGTAAAAAGGTCAACACCACAAGACTTCCGGTCTGCCATCTCAGAGGACATATATTATAACGTAACATAAATCAAAAGGTAGTAAATAACCCGTCATTAATAAAGTTCACTTCAATGGATTGTTGCTATGCTTCTGTTACTTGTCTTCAATCATATATTTTTCCTGCTGTAGTACAAATTCCTTACAAAAGTCATCTGTCATACAATAAATCTCTTTAACTTTAGACTCAGGAAACATAGTGATAATCGTTTAAATGTTATAATTGAACACCATAAATTTAATAATGGACCTATATACTCTTAATTTTCAGCAAGTTATATTTGTTTTAAGCTCTCTTTATGCTATAAAGTTATCAATGTTTATGTAAGTATGATGATAGATGGAAAAAAGTGCTTTGGCAATGCGTCTAGTTCAAAATCATTTGATGTAATAGAACAAGAAAGTAGGAAATATAATATTCTTAAATATGATCTGACATTCAATGGATGGAAAGACGAAGCGATTCAGAATACATTTGGAGGTAAAGCTTTGGTTGATGTAAATGGAAATGCCTCTTTTGCAGAATTAGCCATTGTCTATTATCTAAAAAAGAATGGATGGAATGCCAGATGGATTCAACCATTTGGCAGACCTTCAATGAATCCTTTTATGTTGACTGAATGGAATGATGTACCATGTAAAGACCAAACTCATGTACCTATCATAGATTTGGAAATATATGATACTTTGATGGGAATAGCAAAACTGAATGGTAATAGTTTTAGCGGTTGTTGGGATGTGGTCGCCTGGAAAAATGAAAACATCATTTTTTTGGAAGCGAAAAGGAATAGACGCGATCGTATTCGTCCCAATCAGATCGATTGGCTAAAAGCCTCCTTAGCATACGGATTGAATTGCAATAATTTCATAATTATACAATGGGATATAAAATAATACTAACGTCAGACAATTTGAGGACGGCAAATTAAACTGTGTCAGCAAAGAACATGAGTTCGAAATAAAAATCAGGAAACGAATCGCTACAGGTCATTGATAAACTTCTGCCCTCAGCTTTTTCCTGATTCCTCCCTCGCAATGGATATCCATACTTTGGGATGGCTGCGATCCCCACTAATAGGGCTCACTCAAGAGTTGTACCCGTTACCGTTAGCTAATACTTATGCCGGGCATATTGCAAAAAAAGCCGCTCACAAACGTGAACGGCTTTCATATCATATAGCAATGAAATTATTCTGCAGTAGCAGGTGCTTCTTCAGAAGCTGCTGCCTCTACGGCAGGAGCGTCAGTCGTTGCAGCTGAAGATTTCTTAGATCTGCGTGTACGTGTCTTCTTAACTGCCTGCTTAGCCATATTTTCGTTATAGTCAACCAGTTCAATAAAACACATAGGCGCATTGTCACTTGCACGGAAACCAGTCTTGATAATACGAGTGTAACCACCCGGGCGATCAGCTACCTTAACTGAAATTTCCTTGAAGAGCTCAGTCACAGCAAACTTGTTCTGCAAGTAACTGAAAACAACACGACGTGAATTTGTAGTGTCGTCTTTAGACTTAGTGATCAGAGGCTCAACGTATTTCTTCAACGCTTTGGCCTTTGCAAGAGTCGTAGTGATTCTTTTGTGCATGATCAGAGAGATGGCCATGTTAGCCAACATTGCATTTCTGTGAGATGCAGTACGACTCAAATGATTGAATTTCTTGTTATGTCTCATTTTAATTAATCTTTATCTAATTTATACTTAGAAATATCAGTTCCAAACGACAGATTCAGACTCTCTAGCAAATCATCAAGCTCAGTGAGCGATTTCTTACCGAAGTTTCTGAACTTAAGAAGATCGGTCTTGTTAAATTGAACCAGATCACCTAAAGTCTCGACATCAGCAGCTTTCAGACAGTTAAGCGCACGGACTGAAAGATCCATGTCGACCAGCTTGGTCTTAAGCAACTGGCGCATGTGAAGTACTTCTTCATCAAATTCCTCATTATCATCACCCTCATTGTTTTCAAGCGTGATCTTCTCATCAGAGAACAACATGAAGTGATAAATAAGGATCTTGGCAGCTTCCTTCAAGGCATCCTTCGGGTGAATGGAACCGTCAGTAGTAATTTCCAGAATAAGTTTCTCGTAATCAGTTTTCTGCTCTACGCGGAAATTTTCTACTGAATATTTTACATTGCGAATAGGAGTGTAAATTGAATCGATAGGTATTACGTTGGCATCTGTACAATATTCGCGGTTTTCATCTGCCGGCACGTATCCTCGTCCTTTGTTAATGGACAATTCAATTTGCATAGTTGCTTTGTTATCTAAATGGCAAATAACTAATTCAGGATTTAACACTTCAAATCCAGTCAGATACTTGTTGATATCACCAGCTTTAAACTCTGTAGTGTTCTCTACCGTGATACTCACTTTTTCATTTTCGAACTCTTCAACTATTTGCTTGAATCTGACTTGCTTCAGATTCAAGATAATGTTGGTGACATCTTCCTTGACACCGGGCACTGATGCAAATTCATGTTCAACGCCTGAAATACGCATCGTATTGATAGCATATCCCTCCAGTGAAGAAAGAAGTATACGGCGCAAAGCATTACCAACAGTAATACCGAAACCGGGCTCCAGCGGACGGAATTCGAACTTGCCGAAATGATTATCCGCCTCCAACATTAATACTTTATCAGGTTTTTGAAATGCTAATATCGCCATTTTCTTAATTATTATTTAGAGTACAACTCAACGATCAACTGCTCCTTAATATTCTCCGGAATGTCTGCACGTTCAGGTTTGTGGAGTAACTTACCTGACTTGGTATTCTCATCCCACTCTATCCAAGGATATTTGCTGTGGTTGAAACCAGCAAGTGCATTCGCAATCACTTCCAAAGACTTTGATTTTTCGCGCACACCGATGATCTGACCAGGCTTAACAGCATATGAAGGGATGTTGACAACCTCACCATCAACGATAATGTGCTTGTGACCTACCAACTGACGTGCAGCAGCACGAGTAGGAGCGATACCCAAACGGTATACTACATTATCCAAACGGCATTCGAGGTTCTGCAACAAGATCTCACCGGTAATACCACTGGTACTAGCAGCCTTCTCGAACATGTTACGGAACTGTTTTTCCAACACACCGTATGTATATTTGGCTTTCTGCTTTTCAGCCAACATCACACCATATTCTGAAGTCTTCTTTCTGCGGTTGTTTCCATGCTGACCGGGAGGGAAATTTCTCTTTGACAAAACCTTGTCAGCACCAAATATAGCTTCGCCAAAACGACGTGCAATTCTTGATTTAGGTCCAGTATATCTAGCCATTTTTAATATATATTTTTAATGTTCTGGCAGGATTCAAATCTGATCTCCAATAAAAGACAGGATCCGAACCCTGCTCTAACTAAGGTTATCTAAAATTATACTCTTCTTCTCTTTGGAGGACGACAACCGTTGTGTGGCAATGGAGTCACATCGATGATCTCAGTCACTTCAATTCCAGCACCGTGAACTGTACGGATTGCTGACTCACGACCATTACCCGGACCTTTTACATAAGCCTTTACCTTTCTAAGGCCAAGATCGTATGCCACTTTTGCACAATCTTGAGCAGCCATCTGAGCTGCATAAGGAGTGTTCTTCTTAGAACCACGGAATCCCATCTTACCAGCTGAAGACCATGAGATAATCTGACCTTCACTGTTTGCTAAAGATACGATGATATTGTTGAATGAACTATGAACATGCAACTGGCCCATAGCGTCAACCTTTACATTTCTTTTCTTAGCTGCGACTGTTTTTTTTGCCATATCTAATTATTATTTAGTAGCTTTTTTCTTATTTGCAACTGTCTTTTTCTTACCCTTACGTGTACGAGCATTATTCTTAGTGCTCTGACCGCGAACAGGAAGGCCGATACGGTGGCGAACACCACGATAACAACCAATATCCATCAGTCGCTTGATATTTAACTGGATTTCTGAACGAAGATCACCTTCTACCTTGTATTCAGCTGCAATGACAGCACGGATATTACCGGCCTGTTCGTCTGTCCAATCCTTTACTTTGATATCCTTATCAACACCGGCCTTCTCAAGGATCTTAGCTGAACTACTGCGACCTATACCGAAAATATAAGTCAAAGCGATTTCACCTCTTTTGTTCTGAGGCAAATCGACACCAACAATTCTTATTGCCATATACTAAAATAATTTCTTTTGCTATGATAATCGATTAACCCTGACGCATTTTGAACTTAGGGTTCTTTTTATTAATCACGTATAAACGTCCTTTACGACGTACAATCTTGCACTCTGGAGTACGTTTCTTTAATGATGCTCTTGTTTTCATATTCTTTAATTTATTTATATCTAAATACTATACGCCCCTTGGACAAGTCATAGGGACTCATTTCCACCCTCACCTTATCTCCCGGCAATATCTTGATGTAATGCATACGCATCTTTCCGGAAATGTGGGCCGTAATTTCATGACCGTTTTCTAATTCAACCCTAAACATGGCGTTTGATAATGCTTCTACAATGACGCCGTCTTGTTCAATCGCTGACTGTTTTGCCATACTTAATATAATTTTCCTTCAATTTTTTCTATCTCTTCGAATGTAGATAAAATATCAGCTTTACCGTGATGCACAGCTATCGTGTGTTCAAAATGAGCTGCCCACTTACCGTCTTGGGTTTTTATTGTCCAACGGTCGGGCATCATCACGATCTGCGGACTTCCTTGCGTGATCATCGGTTCGATTGCAATGCAAAGACCGTTTTTGATCTGCACTCCGTTACCTCGTCTTCCATAGTTAGGTACTGCAGGTTCTTCATGCATTTCCTTCCCGATCCCGTGTCCTACAAATTCTCTGACTACACCATAACCTTCCTGCTCGCAACAAGTCTGTACAGCGTAACCGATATCTCCCAGCCTCTTTCCTGCTATCGCAGCTTCAATGCCTTTATACAGGGATTCCTTCGTGGTCTTTAACAGATGCTTGGTCTCTTCAGAAACTTCACCTACACAAAACGTGTAACATGAGTCACCATTAAATCCGTTAAGCAACGTACCGCAATCCACTGAAACGATGTCGCCATCCTTGAGCGGATTATCATTGGGTATCCCGTGCACAACTTCATCATTTACCGAGGCACAGATTGATGCCGGAAACGGACCACCATAAGGATTGGGAAATCCCTTGAAAGTCGGTTGGGCACCATGGTCACGGATGAATGTTTCTGCCAACTTGTCCAACTCTTTTGTTGTCACACCTGGCCGGATAACCTTGGCTATTTCAGCCAGTGTCGCAGAAACCAGAAGGTTGGCTTCACGCAACAACTCTATTTCATCTTCTGTCTTGAGATATATCATTTCAGTTCAACTTAATAAGCACTGACTCCAGAACGTCCGTGAATACGGCCTGAACTCAACAAGCCATCATAGTGTCTCATTAACAAATGACTCTCGATCTGCTGTAAGGTATCCAAAACCACACCAACAAGGATAAGCAGTGAAGTTCCTCCAAAGAACTGTGCAAATTCAGCCTTTACATTGAGTAAACCGGCAAAAGCTGGCATACAGGCAATGAAAGCCAAACATAAAGATCCAGGAAGTGTAATTCTAGACATTATCTGATCGATATACTCCGCTGTACTCTTTCCCGGTTTGATTCCAGGAATAAAGCCGTTATTGCGCTTCATGTCTTCCGCCATTTGAGTAGGATTCAACGTAATCGCTGTGTAGAAATAGGTAAAGGCAATAATCAACAATGCAAATACCACATTATACAGCCAGCTAGTGTGATCTATCATCATTTGCATGACCGGAGTAGCCTGATCGATAGATGTAGAATATCCGATCATAGTAATAGGAATAAACATCAATGCCTGAGCAAAGATAATCGGCATCACGTTTGCAGCAAATAGCTTAAGCGGTATATACTGACGCGCGCCACCAAACTGCTGGTTTCCTACCACTCTCTTGGCATACTGTACCGGAATTCTTCTTGTGCCCTGCACCAGAAGAATAGAGAAGCAAACCACACACAACAAGATCACTACTTCAATTAAGAACATCACCAGACCACCACCACTTAGATTTTCGAGGCGTGAAGACAACTCCTGATAGAAAGCCATCGGCAGACGGGCAATAATACCGATCATGATGATGATTGACACACCATTGCCAATACCTTTATCCGTAATTCTTTCACCTAACCAGAGTACAAACATACTGCCGGCAGCCAGGATAATCGTGGAAGTAATCATAAATTCAGTCCATCCTATAGATGCACTCAAAGCTGAACCAGACTGCATTTTCAAGTTAATCAAATACGCAGGAGCCTGCAGTAAAAGAATTAAAATGGTCAAATAACGCGTATACTGATTCATCTTCCGCCGTCCGCTCTCGCCTTCACGCTGCATTTTCTGGAATGCCGGAACGGCAATACCCAACAACTGGATTACAATTGAAGCCGAAATGTACGGCATGATTCCCAATGCAAAAATAGACGCATTGGAAAATGCACCTCCAGAGAACATATTCAACAAAGACATCAAGCCTTCATCAGTTTGTGCCTGCAGAGCAGTTAAACCAGCCGGATCAATACCTGGCAATACCACGAAAGATCCGAAACGATAGATCGCCACAAACAGAATGGTGATGAGGATCCTTTGGCGAAGATCCTCAATCATCCATATGTTCTTAAAGGTTTGAATTAACTTTTTCATTGATTTTAAAGTTTTGTAGCGTTACCACCTACTGCGGCAATAGCTGCTTCAGCACTCTTAGAGAATGCGTTGGCTTCTACATTAACCTTTGCAGTAAGTTCGCCATTACCTAATACCTTAACAAGTTCGCCCTGACGTACGAAACCTGCTGCAACCATTTCTGCCAAACCGATCTTTTCAAGATTCTGCTCAGCAGCCAAAGCCTGGATCTGATTCAGATTAACAGCTTTGTATTCTACATGATTGATATTCTTGAAACCGAATTTAGGCAAACGGCGCTGCAATGGCATCTGGCCTCCTTCAAAACCTATCTTCTTCTTGTAACCAGATCTTGCCTTAGCTCCCTTATGACCACGAGTAGAAGTACCACCCAAACCTGATCCAGCTCCACGACCTACTCTCTTACGAGTCTTAACAGAACCACATGCTGGTTTTAAAGTATTTAATTTCATGTCTTACAATTTAAATGTGAATTAATTAATCTACGATGGTTACCAAGTGTTTAACTTTCTCAACCATGCCTCTTGCAGACGGAGTATCTTCTACCTCAACTACCTGATTAGGCTTTCTCAGACCCAAACTTTCGAGAGTCATCTTCTGATTTTTCGGAGCACCGATTTTGCTCTTTATTTGCTTAATTTTGATTGTTGCCATAAAAAACCTCCTTATCCTCTAAATACTTTATCCATACTTACACCGCGGTTCTGGGCAATGGTACGAGCATCACGCATTTCTGCCAATGCCTGGATAGTAGCCTTAACCAGGTTGTGAGGGTTAGATGAACCTTTTGACTTAGCCAGACAGTCCGTTACACCAACACTTTCCAATACGGCACGCATGGCACCACCAGCTACCACTCCGGTACCGGTTGAAGCCGGTTTGATGAATACTTCAGCACCGCCAAACTTGGCAATCTGATCATGAGGTACAGTTCCTTTCAAAACGGGAACCTTAACCAAATTCTTCTTAGCTGCTTCAACACCTTTGGCAATAGCTGCTGTAACTTCACCAGCCTTACCAAGTCCCCATCCGATGATACCGTTACCGTTACCGACAACTACGATCGCTGCGAAAGTGAATGTTCTACCACCTTTTGTAACTTTGGTAACACGATTGATAGCAACCAATCTATCTTTTAATTCGATATCGCTATTTATCTTTACTCTATTAATTGCCATAATCTTTAAAATTTAAGTCCTCCGTTACGTGCAGCGTCTGCAACTTCTTTCACTCTTCCGTGATATAAGTAACCGTTACGATCAAATACAACAGCTGTAATACCGGCCTCGAGTGCTTTCTTGGCAATCAACTCACCTACCTTGGCAGCCTGTTCCTTCTTAGGCATGGCTTCCATACCCAATGATGAAGCAGCTACAAGTGTAGTACCAGTCACATCGTTGATAATCTGAACATAGATCTGTTTGTTACTTCTAAACACTGACATACGCGGACGTTCAGTAGTACCTGAAATCTTATTGCGTACTCTATACTTGATCTTGATTCGTCTTTCTAATTTTGTTATCATAATCCTACAGTTTTAAAATTACTTAGCACCAGCTGACTTACCAGACTTTCTGCGAATCTGCTCGCCAACGAACAAAATACCTTTTCCTTTATAAGGCTCAGGCATACGGAAAGAACGAATTTTTGCACAAACCTGTCCTAACAACTGTTTGTCACAAGATTCCAATATGATGAGAGGATTCTGATTTCTTTCTGATTTCGTTTCTACCTTGATTTCCTTAGGCAACTGCAAGAAAATACTGTGAGTATAACCTAATGAGAATTCAATGATATTACCTTGGTTGCTGGCACGATAACCTACACCCACAAGCTCTAACTTCTTCACATAACCTTCAGAAACACCTACTACCATGTTGTGTACCAAAGCACGGTACAAACCATGGAAAGCATGACGCTGCTTCAGGTTATCAAGCATAGCACTTTCATTTTCACTCAACACCACGTGTCCGTCTGCGATCTCTACGTTGATAGCAGGATCAACATACTGACTCATCTCACCTTTAGGTCCTTTAACACTTACGATGTTATTCGCATAAGTGACTGTCACGTTAGCGGGAATAACAATGGGCAATTTTCCAATTCTTGACATATACTATCCTCCAAATTAATAAACATAACAAAGTACTTCACCACCTACCTTGAGGTCAGATGCTTCTTTGTCAGTCATGACACCTTTGGATGTAGATATAATTGCAATACCCAATCCGTTGATTACTCTCGGCATGTCCTTGTAACCGGTATACCTACGCATACCCGGAGTAGACACGCGGATCAACTTCTTAATCGCGTTGACCTTGTTTACTGAATCGTACTTCAGCGCTACTTTGATTGTACCTTGAGGTCCATCTTCTACAAACTTGTAGTTCAAGATGTAACCTTTGTCGAAAAGGATCTTAGTGATTTCCTTTTTCAAATTTGACGCCGGTATCTCTACCACTCTGTGTTTGGCTTGAATAGCATTTCTCAAACGCGTCAAATAATCTGCTATTGGATCTGTCATTTTATAAAGAATTTAATTAATCGGGACTCTCCCGACAATATTAAAAAAATTATTACCAGCTCGCTTTCTTTACTCCTGGGATCAAACCGCTAGAGGCCATCTCACGGAACTGAATACGTGAAATTCCGAATTGACGGATATAACCTTTTGGACGTCCAGTCAACTTGCAACGGTTATGCAAACGGATAGGATTTGCATTTTTTGGAATAGACTGAAGTTTCTGTGCAGCTTCGTAAGCTTCAGCCGGCTCACCCGTCTTCACAATTTGCTTCAAAGCAGCACGCTTAGCGGCATATTTTGCAACCATCTTGGCTCTCTTAACTTCACGAGCCTTCATTGATTCTTTTGCCATATCTATTAATCGTTTTTAGCGTTTTTAAACGGTAAACCAAATTCTTTGAGCAACGCATAACCTTCCTCGTCAGTCTTGGCTGTAGTCACGAAAGTGATGTTCATACCCAAAATGCGATCGATAGCATCGATATTGATCTCAGGGAAGATAATCTGTTCCTGGATACCCAATGTGTAATTTCCACGACCATCGAACTTGCTTTCGATACCCTTGAAGTCACGGATACGGGGCAATGCCACGCGAACGAGTTTCTCAAGGAATTCGTACATTCTCTCACGACGCAAAGTAACCATTACACCGATAGGCATTTTCTTACGCAACTTAAAGTTGGCTACGTCCTTCTTTGAAACTGTAGCAACTGCCTTCTGACCAGTGATAGCAGTGATTTCGTTAATGGCTACATCAATGATCTTTTTGTCTGCAGTAGCCATACCCAAGCCCTGATTAATCACAATCTTCTTGAGTACAGGTATCTGCATAGTTGAAGAATAATTGAACTGTTTCTTCAATGCCGGAGCAATACGCTCAGCATATTCTTTCTTAAGGCTAGCAGTATTTCCCATTACTTAATCTCCTCTCCTGATTTTTTAGCATAGCGAACCAACTTACCGTCCGCATTTAATTTTCTTCCAATACGTGTAGGTTTGCCAGTCTTCGGATCAACTACATTCAAATTTGAAATGTGAATTGGCGCTTCCTGCTTAACGATTCCACCTTGAGGATTCTTTGCGCTAGGTTTCTGGCTCTTGGAAACCATATTCAAACCTTCAACTATGGCACGACGCTTTTCTACAAGCACTTTCAACACTTTACCAGTCTGGCCTTTGTTCTCACCAGCATTGACGTAAACTGTATCGCCTTTTTTAATATGTAACTTGCTCATTACTTAATTTGTTAAAATTAAAGTACTTCAGGTGCCAATGACACAACTTTCATGTTTGCTGCACGCAACTCACGGGCTACAGGACCGAATATACGACTTCCTCTCAATTCGCCGGCATTGTTCAACAATACACAAGCGTTATCATCAAAACGAATATATGATCCATCCGGACGACGGATTTCTTTCTTAGTACGTACAATCAAAGCCTTTGATACTGCACCTTTTTTAATATCACTCGAAGGAATGACGTTCTTGATAGAAACGACAATCACATCACCAACAGACGCATAACGTCTCTTTGTACCGCCGAGAACGCGGATACAAAGAGCCTCACGTGCACCGCTATTGTCTGCTACGACTAATCTAGATTCTGCTTGTATCATAATTACTTAGCTCTTTCTACGATTTCTACAACTCTCCAATTCTTAGTTTTGCTCAAAGGACGAGTCTCCATAATTAACACAGTATCACCTACGTGGCAATCGTTCTTCTCGTCATGTGCATGGTACTTCTTCGTCTTAGAGACAAATTTACCATATATCGGGTGTTTCTCCTTAAACTTAGCAGCTACAACAATGGTCTTGTCCATCTTGTCGCTGACTACAACACCTGTTCTTGTCTTTCTTAAATTTCTAGCTTCCATGTCAGACCATTATTATTTGTTAAGTTCTCTCTGATGCAATATTGTCTTCATACGCGCAATATTACGACGTGCTGCCTTAATCAATGAAGGATTCTCCAACGGAGATACTGAATGATTCAGCAACATCTGTGTGTAATTTGCTTCTTCAGTTTGAATGCGCTCAGCCAACTCTTCAGTTGCCAATTCTCTGATTTCTGCTGTCTTCATAATTAAGCGTTTTTATCGTAATCACGTCTAACAATAAATTTTGTAGTCACAGGAAGTTTCTGAGCAGCCAAACGCAATGCTTCCTTAGCGATTTCGTAAGACACACCTTCTACTTCGAAAATAATACGTCCAGGAGTGATCGGGAATACATATCCTACAGGATCTCCCTTACCTTTACCCATACGTACGTCTGCAGGCTTCTTGGTAATTGGTTTATCCGGGAAAATACGGATCCAAATCTGACCTTCACGCTGCATGTAACGAGTCACAGCAATACGGGCAGCCTCGATCTGTCGGCCAGTAATCCAATGCGTATCAAGTGATTTTATTCCGAATGATCCGAAAGCCAATTGGTTACCACGCTGGGCATTACCTTTGCAACGCCCTTTTTGCGGTCTTCTATATTTTGTTCTTTTCGGTTGTAACATAATTCTTCAAATTCAAATTTAACGATTATTGTTCTTCTTCTTGCGGAAGTTCTTGCCACCGTTGTTCTGACGGTTACCTTCTTTAGGCTGTGTAAAGTTAGGAGCCAAATCACGCTTTCCATAAACTTCACCACGGCAAATCCATACCTTAATTCCCAGCAAACCAACCTTAGTCAAGGCTTCTGTCTGACAGTAATCGATGTCCGCACGGAATGTATGCAGAGGAGTTCTTCCTTCCTTATACATTTCAGAACGAGCCATTTCAGCACCATTCAAACGACCGGAAATCAAAATCTTGATTCCTTCCGCACCGCCACGCATTGTATTGGCAATTGCCATCTTGATGGCACGACGATACGCCATATTGCGCTCAATCTGACTTGCCACGCTCTTTGCTACGATCACAGCATCAAGCTCAGGCTTCTTGATTTCGAAGATATTGATCTGTACGTCTTTGTCCGTAATCTTCTTCAACTCCTCTTTCAGCTTGTCAACATCCTGACCACCTTTACCAATGACCAAACCCGGACGAGCAGTGCAAATAGTGATCGTCACAAGTTTAAGTGTACGCTCAATGACAATTCTTGAAACGCTGGCAGCTGCCAAACGTACATTCAAGTACTTACGGATTTTGCTGTCTTCAAGCAAAGAATCTCCAAAGTCCTTGCCACCGTACCAGTTAGAATCCCAACCTCTAATAATACCGAGTCGGTTGCTTATCGGATTTACTTTCTGTCCCATACTACCTTTTAATTAATCATTAGTTTTAGTGCCAACGAACAAAGTGACATGATTTGAACGCTTGCGAATTCTATAACCTCTTCCCTGAGGTGCGGGACGCATTCTCTTCAGAGTTGCACCACCATCAACATATACCTTTGTTACGAACAATTCGCCGTCTTCAGCTTTACGCTCGTTTTTCTGCTCCCAGTTTGCAATTGCTGAACGCAACAGTTTCTCAACGTCTGCAGAAGCTGCTTTAGAAGAAAATCTCAACGTTCCGAGTGCTCTATTCACTTCCATACCGCGGATCATATCAACCACATATCTCATCTTACGCGGAGAAGAAGGCACATTCTGCAACTTCGCAAAATACTGGGTTTTAAGGGCTTCTTTTCTTTTCTCAGCCGCAATTTTTTTTCTTGCTCCCATTTATATCTAACTTTTTTATTTCAGTTAATAGCCCGTTTACTTCTTCTTGTTACCTGCGTGGCCACCAAAACGACGAGTGGGTGCAAATTCACCCAACTTGTGTCCGACCATGTTCTCAGTAACGTAAACAGGAATAAATTTATTTCCGTTGTGAACTGCAATAGTATGCCCCACGAAATCTGGAGATATCATTGAAGCTCTGGCCCATGTTTTAACCACGCTCTTCTTACCGCTCTCATTCATGGCGAGCACTTTCTTTTCGAGCTTTACTTCAATATATGGACCTTTTTTTAATGAACGACTCATAATTTATACTCAGATTTACTTATTACTTATTACATCTTTCGATAATATACTTATTAGACTGCTTCTTAGGAGCTCTTGTCTTCAAGCCCTTAGCGTACAATCCATTACGTGAACGTGGATGACCTCCAGACTGACGGCCTTCACCACCACCCATCGGATGATCATGCGGGTTCATTACCACACCACGGTTGTGAGGACGACGACCCAACCAGCGTGAACGTCCGGCCTTACCAGAGCTTTCCAATGCATGGTCTGAGTTACCTACACTTCCTACAGTAGCCTTACATGCGCTTAAGATCTGACGAGTCTCGCCAGAAGGCAACTTGATTACGCAGTAACGACCTTCACGTGAAGTCAACTGAGCAAAATTACCTGCAGAGCGAACCAGCAACGCACCCTGACCAGGACGCAATTCAATGTTGTGAATTACTGTACCGACAGGAATGTTAGCCAAAGGAAGTGCATTTCCTATCTCAGGAGCTGCATCCTTACCTGACATAACTGTGCTGCCTACCTGCAAGCCGTTAGGAGCAATTATATAACGTTTTTCTCCATCAGCATAAAAAAGCAAAGCAATACGAGCCGAACGGTTCGGATCATATTCAATTGTCTTTACTACTGCTGGTACACCGTCTTTCTCTCTCTTGAAATCGATAAAACGGAACTTTCTCTTGTGACCGCCGCCCATGTAGCGCATTGTCATCCTACCGACATTGTTACGGCCACCAGTTGAACGTTTTCCACAAACAAGAGATTTCTCTGGTACAGATGCAGTAATCTCCTCAAAAGTACCAATAATCTTGTGTCTCTGCCCCGGTGTAGTGGGCTTAAATTTACGTACTGCCATCTTCTATTTAAATATTGCTATAAAAATCAATAGTATCGCCCTCCTTCAAAGTAACGATAGCCTTCTTGAAGGCATTTCTCTTACCCTGAATAAGACCAGAAACAGTATAGCGACGCTTCGTCTTACCTGAATAGTTGCAGGTATTAACAGCTACTACTGTTACATTATACAAAGCCTCGACCTCTTTCTTAATCTCAATCTTGTTAGCCTCAGGACGAACAATGAAGCCGAACTTGTTCTGCTTCTCTGTCATTTGGGTCATCTTCTCAGTGACCAAAGGTTTAATAATATATCCCATAGTGGTTCAAACTCCTTATTTGGTTAAGATTTGATCGACAACTTTAAGCGAATTCTCAGTCACAACCATAACATCCGCATTCAATACGTTATAGGTATTAAGTGCAGAAGCAAGCGTAACATTCACACGTTCGAGATTTCGAGCTGACAAATATACGTTTTTATCAGCACCCGGCAAAACGAACAGCGCTTTCTTGCCGTCAATTTTAAGATTATTTATAATTTCTACAAACTGCTTAGTCTTTGGAGCTTCGATTGAGAAGTCTTCAACTACAACAATTGCATTTTCCTGTGCCTTATAGCTCAATGCTGAACAACGGGCCAAAACCTTAACTTTCTTGTTCAACTTGAAACCATAATCGCGAGGTTTCGGACCGAATACGCGGCCACCACCTACCAATACCGGAGAATTGATATCACCACGACGTGCTCCACCGCCACCTTTCTGACGTCCGAGCTTACGAGTTGATCCACTCACTTCGCTTCTCTCCTTTGACTTGGCAGTACCTTGACGCTGATTAGCCATGAACTGCTTTACATCAAGATAGATTGCATGGTCATTTGGTTCAACGCTGAAGATAGAATCGTTCAAAACAACCTTTCTGCCGGTGTCTTCACCTTTGATATTTAATACACTAACTTCCATTATTTTTCAATTATTACGATTGAACCATTGTAACCCGGTACAGAACCCTTGATCAACAAAAGGTTGTGCTCTGGAATTACTTTTAATACTTGCAAATTCTGAGTTGTCACACGGTCGCCACCCATCTGGCCGCCCATGCGCATTCCCTTGAATACCTTTGCAGGGTATGAACAAGCACCGATACCACCGGGAGCACGCAAACGGTTATGCTGACCGTGAGTAGTCTGACCTACACCACCGAAACCATGACGTTTTACTACACCCTGGAAACCTTTACCTTTTGATGTACCTACTACATCAACGAAACCTGCATTTTCCAGATAATCCACAGTGATCACATCACCCAGATTGTATGCAGTTTCAAAATTCTTGAACTCGGCCAAGTATCTCTTGGGAGTTACACCGGCTTTCTTGAAGTGGCCCATTTCCGGCTGAGTTGTATGTTTCTCTTTTTTGTCTTCGAAACCCAACTGTACAGCTTCATAGCCATCTTTTTCCAAAGTCTTAATCTGTGTAACAACACAAGGACCCACTTCGATAACAGTGCATGGAAGATTTTTTCCCTCGGCACTGAAAACGGATGTCATTCCGATTTTTTTTCCTAATAATCCTGGCATTTCACTTAATTTTTAAATAACTCACACTTTAATTTCTACTTCAACACCGCTGGGTAATTCCAGCTTCATCAATGCGTCAACTGTTTTTGCAGTTGAGCTGTAAATGTCTATCAATCTTTTGTAAGATGACAGTTCGAACTGCTCACGAGATTTCTTATTAACGAAAGTAGAACGGTTCACAGTAAAGATACGTTTGTGTGTAGGCAGAGGAATCGGTCCGCTAACAACAGCACCTGTAGCCTTTACCGTCTTCACGATCTTCTCGGCAGACTTGTCTACCAGAGAATAATCGTAAGACTTTAATTTAATTCTGATCTTTTGGCTCATATTGTTATATATGTTTCTAAATTATTTGATCAAATCAGCACGACCCTGTACTTCTGTCAGTACCTGCTTAGCAATAGAAGAAGATACCTGAGCATAGTGAGAGAACTGCATTGAAGATGTTGCACGACCTGAAGTGATAGTACGCAGTGCAGTAACATAACCGAATGTTTCAGCCAAAGGCACTTTAGCTTTTACAACACGTGCACCAGTACGGCTTGTTTCCATACCTTCTACCTGTCCACGACGTTTGTTCAAGTCA
>OGMW01000018.1_pt1 | contig 146606 bp, 135 predicted proteins | sample 1573281 | NCBI WGS metagenome assembly OGMW01 (sample SAMEA2581907, study PRJEB24529) | metagenome | biome: Human gut stool | place: China | collected 2011 | reverse complement strand
TTTCAAAAAAGCGCAGCCCGCCGCCTGGTTCTATTCCGGAGATATTTAACATCTCCCGGCAGTTACGGCTGATTTCCAATATGGTAAACTGCTCATCCGCCAGACATTTGATCACCCCGCCCGGGATACTGTCAAATGCGGTCTGACGCTCCAGCTCCAGCTGATCCTTCATCTTCTTATGGATATCTATATTTTTACAGAGAGTGATCTCCATCACATCTCCCGGCTCCGCCGTTCTCTCCAAGAATACGACCCGGACAAGCACCCACTTATAGCTTCCATCCTGATAAAGCTGCGGGAATTCCAATTCCATAACAGGCCAGCAGATTCTGCCGGCTGAACATCTCCAAATAGCGCTCCCGGTAGTCAGGATGCACCGTCTCCGATGCTTTCAGGGGCAGATCATCAAAATTCCCGGTAGGCGGCGGAAGAACCGCCTGGGACGCTTCCCTGTTTAATTTTACATAAGTATTTTTCTTCAGGTTTACCGAATAGATCACCGGATACTCTTTGCCCGCCACGATAATCAGTTTTTCCCTTTCCCGTTCCAGCTTCTGCTCTTCCTGTACTGCTTTAAAAAATTGTGTATTACTGATATCGCCCATAAATATCCTCACGTCCTTCGACGGCTGTCCCGCGCTTTTCGCGCAAAGCCATCCCTTTTGTTGCTATCCTTATTCTACTCTACTTTCATATTTTGTGCAATATAAAACTTACTCGCCCAATTTAACGCTGTTTTTCATTTTCAGCCAGAAAAATCGGGACTTTCAACACTGTTTCACGGCATTTTGGGTGCCAAAAATACTTATTTTTCGTTCAGAAGCAGAATCTCCTCTGTCAGAAAATCTCCAAGAATGCCCGAAACGAACGTATTTTTCAGCGCTTTCGGATCACGTCCGTCGAGACGGATCGCTGCCTTTACATATTCCTTTGTATACCCGGTCATGTAGATCTCGTCATTGATGGTCACCGGTTCCTCCAGAAGGATCTCCTGTTCTGTTCCCGTGAAGGAACTTCTGTACTTCCCGGACATCTTCTTCTCGAGTTTTAAGAGAACGGCGCTGCGCTCTTTCTTCACCGGCTCCGGCACCTGGTCAGGCATCCGGTCCGCGCGGGTTCCGGCACGTCTGGAATACGGGAACACATGCATCTCGTAGAAGTAAACTTTTTCGAGGAATCTCCTTGTTGTCTCAAAGTCCGCATCCGTCTCTGCCGGAAATCCGACGATAACATCCGTCGTGATCGCCGGATTCCTGAAGTGTTTTCTTAAGATCTCACAGCGGTCCGCATATTCCTCGCAGGTGTAATGGCGGTTCATGCGCTTCAGGGTATCGTCGCATCCGCTCTGCAGGGACAGGTGGAAATGCGGACAGATCTTCGGAAGCCTGGAAAGCTCCGACGCGAACTCTTCTGTGATGACACGGGGCTCTAAGGAACCAAAACGGATCCGCTCGATTCCGTCGATCTCATGAAGTCTCTTAATCAGTGTCAGAAAGTCGATTCCCTCATCCTTGAAATCGATGCCGTAGGAGGTCAGGTGGATTCCGGTGAGAACGATCTCCTTGTAACCTTCCTCTGCCAGGATCTTTACTTCCTCCTCCACATCCTCCGGCCGGCGGCTTCTGACGCGGCCTCTCGTATACGGAATGATGCAGTAGCTGCAGAACTGGTTGCAGCCGTCCTGAACCTTGATGAAGGCGCGGGTGTGCTCCGCCTGTTTGTTGATGTGAAGTTTCTCGTACTCGTTGGATCCCGCAAGGTCCGTGATGGACTCCCGGATCTCTTTTCCGGCAAACCATGCCTCCAGAAGCGGGACAAGGTCCGCCTTGCGGTTGTTTCCGATGATCAGATCAACAGCGGCATCCTCTCTCAGTTTGTCCGCCGCCGCCTGGACATAGCATCCTGCCGCAACTACCACCGCGTCCGGATTCTTCGCCTTCGCGCGGTGCAGCATCTGGCGGGATTTTTTATCTGCAACATTTGTCACGGAACAGGTGTTGATGACATAGACATCCGCTTTCTCCTCAAAGCTCACGATCTCATAGCCTGCAGCCTCCAGAAGCTGTTCCATGGCCTCCGTTTCGTATGCATTTACTTTGCAGCCAAGATTATGCAGCGCTGCTTTTCTCATATTCAATCTCCTTGTAATTACTGGGGTGATTTCTCTGCCATGCCATGTTTCCGTCCTCAAAATTTCAGAATCATATCATGTGCAAAGCTTGTTTTTTATTCAAGATACCTCTTGACTTTTCATGCATGTCCATTTAGTATGAAGATAGGTTTTTTTATTACCAGAATCAAAAAATATTCGAATATTGGGAGGAACACTGACATGAAAACCGTTAAAATTTCTTTAAACTCCATCGATAAAGTGAAATCTTTTGTAAATGACCTTACCAAGTTTGATACCGATTTCGACCTTGTTTCCGGCAGATACGTCATCGACGCAAAATCCATCATGGGTATCTTCAGTCTGGACCTTTCCAAGCCGATCGATTTAAATATCCACGATGGCGGAAATACAGAAGAGATCCTTACTGTACTTGCACCGTATATCATTGAAGCATAAGAAAGTGTTTTTAAAAACTGCCGGAAACTAAATTCCGGCAGTTTTTTACGCGTGCAACGAGCCAAAGTCCATGCTTGCATGAGACCTTGGCGACTGCCGCGATAACTTGAGAAGCTCGCAAAGCGTGCTTCTCATAGTTTCCTTTTCCGCCAGTTTTTTCCGCACCGCATAACATCATTTTCCGTGCTGCGGCATATTTCAGTCCAACTGGAAATCCCAAACCGCATTTTAAATGCAGCGGATCACCTCTCTCGTCTCCAGTGCTGTCTTCATCAGCTCGTCGATCTTTTCATCCAGCTTTTTCTCGGAATTTTTGATTTTCTTTAAGCTCGGCTTTGTAACCGGATGCTTTGCGACGAAGATCGTGCAACAGTCCTCGTATGGAAGAACCGATGTCTCGTAGGTGCCGATCTTTAAGGAGATATCAACGATATCCTGCTTGTCAAAGGCGATGAGCGGTCTCATGACCGGGAGCTCGCATACTTCGTTTGTGACAGCCAAGGACTGCATCGTCTGGGATGCGACCTGACCAATGCTCTCACCGGTGACAAGTGCAAGACAGTCGTTCTCCTTCGCGATCGTCTCCGCGATCTTCATCATATAGCGGCGCATGATAATCGTAAGCTCGTCGTGCGGACACTGGTCGTAGATGTAGAGCTGGATATCGGTAAAGTTGATGATATTTAAGCGGATCGGTCCCGTGTATTTCGCGACAAGCTTCGCGAGATCAACGACCTTCTGCTTTGCGCGCTCGCTCGTGTACGGCGGTGCATGGAAATAGGTCGCATCGATGGTCACGCCGCGCTTTGCGATCATCCAGCCTGCAACCGGGCTGTCGATTCCGCCGGATAATAATAACATGGCACGTCCCGCTGTTCCGATCGGCATTCCGCCCGGTCCCGGGATCGTCTCGGAAAAGATATTGATCTTATGGCGCACCTCCACGCGGAGCAGCACATCCGGTGTGTGGACATTGACCTTTGTCTCCGGGAACGCGTTTAAGATCACCTCGCCGAGGTCACGGTTGATCTGGTCGGAAACCACCGGATACTGCTTGTTGGCGCGTCTTGCAACGACCTTAAAGGTAAAGTTCTTATTCTCATAGGCATCGTCAATATATTTTACGACCTGTGCCTTCAGGTCCTCATAACCGTTGTCTTCGATCTGGACCATCGGGCAGATGCCGACGATTCCAAATACATGCTGAAGAGCGTCGATCACTTCATCGTAATCAAAATCTTCTGCTGCCTCCGCGTAGATTCTTCCCGCCTCTTTTGTGACGGAGAAATTGCCTTCCAGATTCTTTAAACGGTGATGGATCTGTTTTACAAGGGCATCCTCAAAGAGGTAACGGTTTTTTCCCTTTACGCCGATCTCTGCGTATTTGATTAAAAATGATCTGTATTTCACGGAATATCCTCCATAGGATCCTGAACTTTTTGCGATCGGCATTTTCCCGCCGTCCGCCACTGTTTCAGGACATTTTTCTTAGTAACCGGCCGGGAAATCTTCGTTTTCCCGCCAAGTGTTGTATATGATCTTTATGCTCTCCGATATCTTCTGAGCATCGGCACAAGTTCATTCAGTACTTCCAGACAGTAATCCACTTCCTCCTCAGTATTAAATGCACCGAAGGAGAAGCGAAGCGTGGAATCCAGCAGGGAATCCTTCACACCGATCCCCTTTAAGGTTCCTGACACACCCGGATGGTTGGAGGAACATGCGGAGCCGGAAGAAACATAGATTCCCTTATCCTCCAGCGCATGGAGCAGTACCTCTGCCCTCACGCCCTCAAAGCCTGCCGCAACGATCTGCGGAGCGCTGTCCCGGCCGGTAAGACCATGGACTGTAACGCCGTCCATCGCCTGAAGACCTTTTACCATGCGGTCCTTGATCGCATAGAGCTTATCGATCTTTGCATCATGATCTGTATAAACCATCTTTGCTGCAAGTCCGAGACCTGCGCATCCCGGAACATTCTCGGTGCCGGAGCGCATGCCTTTCTGCTGTCCGCCGCCGTAGATGATCGGTTTGATCTTTACCTTCTCATCAATATACAGGAAGCCGGTTCCCTTCGGGCCGTGGATCTTATGTCCGCTGGCTGATAAGAGGTCGATGCCCTGTTTTTTCGGACGGATCACATATTTTCCGTAAGCCTGGATCGCGTCCACATGGAAGTAGGCGGACGGCTTTTTCTCCTTGATGATCTTCGCGATCTCCTCGATTGGTTCTACCGCTCCGATTTCATTGTTTACATACATGACGGACACAAGGATCGTATCGTCGCAGATTGCCTCACGAAGCGCGTCTAAGGATACATGTCCGTTATGGTCCACCGGCAGGTAGGTCACGCGGAAGCCAAACTCCTCGAGGAACGCTGTCGTATTGTAGATCGATGCATGTTCCACGCAGGAGGTGATGATGTGGTTTCCGGCGCGCTTATTTGCAAGCGCCGTTCCGATCAGCGCCAGATTGTTGGACTCGGTTCCGCCGGAAGTGAAGAGGATCTCCTTATCCTTCACTTTTAAAGTCTTCGCGATCTCCTCACGGGCAGTCTTAATATAATTTTCCGCCTCCACGCCTTTCATGTGTCTGGAGGACGTATTGCCGTAGTCCACGGTCATTGTCTCCGCGACGATGTCGCGCACCTCGTCGAAGGCGCGGGTCGTCGCGGAGTTATCAAAATAAACTTCTCTCTTTTCCATGAGTTTTATTTACTCCCAGTCTGGACCGGCAAAACATTCTCCATATTCATATACCGGTCTTTTTACTTCTTAAAATTTACCCTTTATAGCATAATGCTATTTTCAACTTTTTTGTAATCGTTCAGTTATTCACAGTTATAATTAAAAAATCATCCTGAATTTTTCTTCGGTCTGCACTGAAATTTTTACTTCATGATTCCAGTAATAATCCCACAGCCGCCATCACAAACATTCCGGCCGTTTCCGTCCTGAGGATTCTCTTTCCGAGCGTCACCGGCTTCACCCCGGACTGCATCGCAAGTTCCACTTCCCCGTCGGAAAATCCGCCCTCCGGTCCGATAAAGATGGACAGGCTCTGTCCCGGTTTTAAGCTTCCGATCAGTTCTCTCGTGAGTGCCATTCCGCCCGCTCCCGGAAGACTCTCAGAATCTTCGTAGGGAATGATCGCCAGATCATCCAGCGCTGCCGCCTCAATGGCCGCCTTGAACTTCATCACATTTCCAACTTCCGGAACGATCATGCGCTTCGACTGTTTTGCCGCGCTCTCGGAGATCCCGTACCAGCGTTTTCTCTTCGCCTCTTCCTTCTTCGCGTCGAGCTTCACCACCGCGCGGTCGGTATCCACCGGAACAATCTTTGTAACACCCAGTTCTACACATTTCTGGATGATAAATTCCATTTTATCTGCTTTCGGAAGTCCCTGATACAAGGTTACTTTTACCGGAAGCTCCGTATCGTCCACTTCCTCCGGCAGGATCTTCGCAAGAACCTTATCCGGGAAAAGCTCTGTGATCTCACAGAGACAGTTTGTGCCCTTGCCGTCGCTGAGCAGGAGCTTCTCCCCCGGCTTCATCCGCAGTACGTTCTTAATATGATTCACATCGGGACCGGTGATCACGGCCTCCGACTCTGTAAAAAATTCTGTTTCCGTAAAAAAATGGTACACTATTTCTTCCTCGCTGTGAAGGATACCCACTCGCCCTGTCTTGTCACTTCGATGATCTCGAAGGCTTCGTTCTCCTCAAGCGCTTCGCGGACAGCCTGTTCCTTCATATCAATAATACCGGAGCTGATGAAAATTCCGCCTTTCTTTAAGTGGAACGGAACCTGTTTCTGGATCATGATGATAATGTCGGCAAGAATATTTGCAACAACAATATCGTAGCACTCATATCCCGCCGCATCCTGTGTCGCCTTATCGTCGATGATATTTCCCTGGATCACACCGAACTTCTCCTCCGGGATATCATTGGCTGCCAGATTTTCATGAACTGCGGTGATGGCGTTCTCATCGAGATCCGTTCCAAATACATACTCCGCACCAAGCTTTAACGCGGCGATTCCGAGGATTCCACTTCCTGTTCCGAGGTCAAGGACCTTTACGCCCGGCTTTACATACTTTTCGAGCTGACGGATACAGAGCTGTGTCGTCTCGTGTTTTCCGGTTCCGAACGCGGTTCCCGGATCGATCTGGATCAAAAGCTTGTCCTTATGCTCTTCCGGGATCTCCTCCCACGTCGGCTTGATCAGGATATGATCAACCGTAAACGGTTTGAAGTACTGTTTCCAGTTGTTGATCCAGTCCTTATCGTCCGTCTCGGACTCAGTGATCTTCGCGGTACCGATATTCACGAACTGGCGGATCTCCTCAAGCCCCTCACGGACTGCCTTCAACTTTTCTTCCGTATCCTCGTCCTCGTCTAAATAGAAGCTGACTCTCGCGGTACCGTCATCCGGCGGAAGTTCCGGGAGAATATCGATGAACATTCCCTTCGTCTCGCTTTCGGTAAGCGGTACGTTGTCCTCGATCTCCATTCCCTCGATTCCGATATCATCAAACATGCTTCCGAGATAATCCACTGCGTCCGTGGTCGTCTCAAGCGTAAATTTCTTCCATTTCATATATCATTTCTCCTTCTATGTTCTTTTGCCTGTCCAGGATCAGAACTTCCCGCTGCACTTTCACGTTCTTCGCCCATCATTCCGATCTTTGGTTCCAGACTCACCGCACATATGCCCGCATCCAACATGGACGCAGACGAAATCACATGATATCATAACATAGTTTTCCGGGGTTTGCAAGGTGGGAAAATGCGGAAACAGACCAGGGACAGGTTGAGCTTCCTGTCCCTGGTCTGCTTTTCGCAAAATAAGGTTTGGGGTATAACAAACATAAAGTATAGAGGTCTTCATTATGAAATGAATTGCTGCTGAATTCTCCCCGGGCATTTGACCGTCCGGGAAGACAGCAGTTCTATTTCCATGCCTGATTTAGTCAAACGTCTCTGCAAATAAACCCACAGCGGCTTTTCGACCAACTCCGCGCATAGCGAACTGTCAGTATATGATCTGGATTACGGCTCGTAAACGTCGTCGATGATCTCGAACTCTTTTGCCGCGAGAGTCTTCTCAACCCATTCTCTCTTTGCTGTGCCGTTCTTTGCAGCTGCGAGCTTGCTCTCATCTGCTGCCTGGAACTTCTTTGCGTCCTCTAAGATCTGCGGAGCGTCTTTTCTCGGGATAACGATAACGCCATCCGGATCAGCCAGGATGATGTCTCCCGGGTTTACGCTGATTCCGCCGCAGGATACCGGTACGTTAACCTCACCTGGTCCCTCTTTGTACGGGCCACCCGGTGTTGTGCCTGTGCAGTATACCGGGAAATCCCATTTTCCGATCTCATCGATGTCACGGATCGGTCCATCAAGAACAATACCTGCGATCTTTCTGTCATAACGAAGATAAGCCATCATGATCTCGCCCATAAGGGAACGTGTATCATCTTCCTCGTTGGACACTACGATAAAGTCGCCTTCCTGAGCAATGTTTAATGCTGCGTGAAGAGCAAGGTTGTCGCCGCCTCTTGCCTTAACGGTGAGTGCCGGTCCGACTGCCATCTGCTCTTTCGGCTGGCTTACAAGGCGGATTCTCGGATTCATCGCCGCGTTTCTTCCCATTACATCACATGTGTTGGACGCCGGAATGTTCTTGAACTGCATCATAACCTCTTTGTCCGGCATGTGTCTCTTTAAATAGATTCTCTTGCCTACTGCCATTTTGTAATCTCCTTTTCCTTGGATTTTTATGTGGTTGAGATCGCTTCTTTTGCTCTCTCATCTCTTTCTGACCATATTGTATCGCAGCACTACGACAATTACAAACAATGTATTTGTTTGCTTTTCACAATATTTTTTTGTTATCCACTTTACATCCTGATAAACGTTATATATAATGAAAATACCGGTGGATAATCCGTCATTTTCGCAAAACGTTGTTTTACAGTAACTGTTCAGGAGGCCTGCGCAGGTGCTATGGGCCAGTGGCACACGTCCAGCACGGACCGAAGCGGAGCGTAAAACGTTTTAAAATGGATTTTTGCTCGCAGCTATGAAGGTACTGAATCGTTACGTCCTGCAAAAGATAGAAGGGATCTTTTTATGAATTTACTCAGCTTGTACTATTTCGTTGAACTTGCCAAAGAGCTTCACGTCACCAACACAGCCCAGAAACTCTATATTTCCCAACAGAACCTAAGCCAGCATATCCAGCGTCTGGAACAGTATTACGGTGTCCCTCTCTTCCACAGAAAGCCAAAGCTCGCCCTTACCTATGCAGGGGAGCAGCTCTACGCTGTCGCCGTAAAAATTCTTGCCGAGGAACATGAATTCCAGAACCGTCTCGCCGACATCTCCGAAAAGAGCATCGGCAATCTGAAACTCGGTATCCCGTCTTACCGCGGCCAGATCTGTCTTCCGGAGATCCTGCCGAGATTCTACGCGAAATGGCCGAATATCAAGATCGAGCTCTGCAATGAATCCTCCAACACAATGGAAGAACGTCTCTACAATGGGGAACTTGATATTTTTATCGGTGTCATGTATCAGGATAATCCCAAACTGGAATCTTCCACTCTTCTGACCGACCATATTTATCTGGTCTGTTCCGACGAGCTTTTGCAGCGCCACTATCCCGATTCCTGGCAGACCTTAAAAGAAGGATCCTTAAGCGGCGTGGAACTGGCACATTTTTCAAAAATTCCGTTCCTGCTCCCAGCCTCCTCCATGAAGCTTCGAAAAACTCTGGACCAGTGTTTCCTCGACGCAAAGGTAAAGCCGAATATCTTTCTGGAGTCGCAGACCACAGAACTGTTCATGTCCCTGTATCCGCATAATTACGGGGCATTCTTCTGCACCCAGATGCGTCTTCCGATGCTCTTAGCTGCCCACCCGGATGCCAATGCGTTTCCGCTCGCGCTGAAAAAGTCACTGATCAACCACCGGCTGGTCCTTGCCTATCACAAAGAACGTTTTCTTCCAGAGTATGCCCATGATTTTATTGAGATCACGAAGGATGTGTTTGATGGGATCGCGGAGGTTCGTCCGCATTAGCAGCTACACCCAATCCCCTGTCATGTATCATATATTGATAGGGGATTCTTTTTTGCTATTTCGATAAAAGACCTCTAGAAGGTCACATTTCTATAAACCATCTCTCCCTTTTTAACAGTAAGTACTGGTTCGAACACCCTATTGCTTTCTCTAAATGAAGCTGTCTCATCTGTATACGGTCTGTCGCCGAATACATTTTTACCTTCATGTACTCGGAACACTGCAATATCAGCCTGTTTTCCTTCCTTAAGGCTACCTACACGATCCGAAATTCCCATATTTTCCGCATTATTCCAAGTCGCAGCCTTAATTACTTTCTCAAAAGGCATTCCCAGATACGTGTATTTTGATATCTGCATTGCCATATTAAATGCTGTCGGACGTAAATGCATGCTTAGGCGGGTAACATCAGTGCCTAACAGATCCGGGTAGAATTTTTCAGCGATTGCTTTTTCAGAAACCTCAAATGAGAAGTGCGCTCTTGCATCCGCTGCTTCAAAAATAATGCCTCGTTCTCTCGCTTTCCATACGCAGTCAGCAACATGACCATTTTTTAAAATTGTATAACCAACATTCTGATACATGTGTGTCACGATATCACCTGGTCTAAGAATCTCTAAAACCTTTTCCATCTCTGCCGGTGGATTTGTAATATGTACCATCAACGGTCTGTTAATTTTTTCTCCAATTTTAACTGCTGCTTTTAATGGTTCAAGTCCCAGCTCCCCTACAATATTTTTGCTTGTTCGAAGTTTTAAGCCAAGCAGTTCATCTCCGTACTTGTCAAATAATTCTTTGAGTTTTCCCACATCCATGTGCTCTGGTTTAACATCTTCCATCTGCTTTGGAAGTGTAGATAAACCCACACTGCAAACATTGATATACGGCATAATTGATAACTTTTCCATTCCGATCCAGCCACGATACTGTTCATAATTGTCACAGCCTGTGCTTCCTGCATCCACTGCAGTCGTAACTCCAGATCCAAAGCATACTGCTTCACCTGCTGTTCCAATTGCTGCCAATGGATAAATATGGGTATGATGGTCAATTAATCCTGGCGTTACATAGCATCCGTCTGCATCAATTTCACTTGTTGCATGTTCTTCTATATAAGAACAAATTTTTACAATTTTGCCGTCTTTTACTGAGATATCGCCTTTCGCAATCTTTTCATTCTCAACATCAACAATCAGTCCATTTCGAATAATAATATCTTCCATTTGCACACCTCTTAATAAAAAGGGACATTGAGCTTCTCAATGTCCCTACCAACAGTATCCATGTGAAAAGGGGCATTTACACAGCCTTCCTTTTATGACTGAGCTTTTTTCTTCTTTCGTGCACTCATTAAAGGCGAGAAGCAGCTTGACACACAAACAATCAGAAGAACAAGGCTGATTGGTCTTGTTATGAAGCTCATTAAAGTTGCACCTATAGCTTTATGGCATAAGTTAAATGCCTGCATAAATCCAGCCTCTGCAAGAGAACCAAGCATTAAGCCAAGAACGATTGCAGAAATATCAAATCCAGCTGTCTTTAAGAAATACCCAACAATACCAAAAATAAGCATAATATAAACATCTGTAATATTATTGCTTGCCGCGTAAGAGCCTACTGCACACAGAACACCAATACCTGCCAACAAAAATCCTTTCGGTACTTTAACCACCTGTGCAAACTGTTTTGCCCCAATCAATCCTACAATTGTGAATGCAAACTGTGCAAGTACGAAACCTGCTAAGAACGGATATGTTACATGCGCATAGTTTGTAAATAAACTGAATCCCGGATTCAACCCCTGAATCATAAGTCCGCCCATCAGCACTGCTGCTACGGAGTTTCCAGGAATGCCGAGCGTGAGCATTGGGATCAAAGATCCACCGCAAACCGCATTATTTGCTGACTCTGTCGCAGCTACACCTTCGCGACATCCTTTCCCGAATTCATCAGGTGTTTTTGACGTTCTCTTTGCCTCATTATACGCCATATAACCAGCGATATTTCCGCCAGCTCCTGGTACGATGCCTACAAACGCGCCAATGATGGAAGACTTGATATAGGTAAGTGGATATCTCACGAAATCTTTCGGTGTGATCTTCGGTACGTGAAGTTTTTTAATATTATCATCTGTTAACACACCTGTTTTTTCTCCTGATGAAGTCAACAATTGTGTCAAAGAATATAAACCAACAATTGCCGGAATAATTGCAATGCCGCCATATAAGGCCGTAATATTAAAGGTATATCTTGGATATGCTGTCGCAACATCCATTCCAACCATTGAAACAAGAAGACCTAATAATCCAGAAAGGAATCCCTTTAAAAGAGAACCGCTTGAAAGAGATACGATGATCGTTAGTCCGAATACGGCCATCATTGCGTTTTCCTGAGATCCAAATTTCAATGAGAAATTTGCGATTGGAGGTGCCAGAAAGAATAATGCAATCGCTCCTGCAATTCCACCCCAGAAAGATGCGATGCACGCCTCCTGCAACGCCTCACCACCACGTCCTTTTCTTGTCATTGGAAAACCGTCCATAGTTGTAGCTGCTGAAGCCGGTGTACCAGGTGTATTAAGCAGACAAGCAGAAATACTGCCTCCATATGTTGAACCACAATAGATACCGGCCAGCATGATCAATCCACTCGCCGCATCCATTCCATAAGTAAGAGGAATCAGCACCGCCACCCCCATTGTAGATGATACGCCCGGAAGTGCTCCAAATAAAATTCCTAAAACAGTTCCCCCCATAAGGAGCAGTAAGTTCATTGGGTTAAATGCGGTACTAAAACCCATCAGAATATTGGATAACATATATTTTTCTCCTCCTTAGATCAAAAATCCTTTTGGCAACGGAACCTGTAAAAACATACTAAAGATACCATAAATAACCGCTAACACCCCAATTGCCACAACTGGATATGTCCATAACTTATGTTTTTCGGTATCAATTACATATGAAAACGCAATCATAAACACAAAAGAGATCGTGTAAAATCCCACTATTTTAATTAAACCGACATACACTACAAGCATCAGAATTGCGATTGCGATCTTCTTTGATCCTTCTTTTTGTTCTGCCAGTGCTGCAGCATCAAAATTTTCGTCTTCCTTGTAGTGCATATAAAATGTACGCACAAACAGCATAACACTCAAAATACATCCAAGGACTGTGATTCCTGTCGGAATAATTTTCGGAATATCTGGGAACTTTCTGCTGTAAACAAACGCAAATCCAAACACAAGGAATAAGAACACAGCCGATACGCGTTCTTTTAATTTCATCGTCATACTAATCAACCCTTTCTGTACCTAAAACCACTGGGCGATGCAGAATGTATCCGCATCGCCCATTTTTCTTCGCTTCTTACATTCCAAGAGATTCTTTTAAATCATACCAAATCGGGTTGTACTCGCTGAAAGTCTTTAATGCCTCATCCGTGTTCTGGAAACGAATTACAAGTCCCATGTTATCTGCTTCTGCGATGAAATCCGGATCCTCACAAACCTTTTCCATGATCTTATCCCAGTACTCAACAATTGCAGGATCAACTTTTGAGGACATTGCTAAACCACGGTATGTGGAAAGAGAAGTACAATCATATCCAAGCTCTTTTACTGTAGGAACATCGTCATAAATTCTTTCATCTGTCATTGTGAATAATACTTTACACTGATTTTCATCTAACATTGTTCTTGCCTCGCTGACACCTGCCGACATTACATCACAATGTCCGCCAAGGAATGCTGCTTTTGCTTCAGAGGAGCCATTATATCCGATGATATTAAACTCTACACCAGCTGTATTTGCAATGTACTGTGTTGCAAGAGCTGCGATAGTACCTGTTCCAGATGCCGCAATGCTGATCTCGCCCGGATGATCCTTTGCATATGCAAACATTTCTTCTGCTGTAGTAAATCTTGTTTCATCCGGCTTCACAGCCCATACACGGTCATCTGCTACAAAGAAGCCGATATGTCCCATATCATTTACGACATCAAATGGGCAGCTGGAATTCGTGGTAGAAACATACTGTGCGCCCGGATCGATATGCCACATAACAGATCCGTCTGTAGCACGCCCTAAACCAGTCTGGATTCCTACAAGTCCGCTTCCGCCTGTAATATTTTCAACGATCAGTGTTGCATCTGTCCATTTCTGAGCATATTTAGCAAATAAACGATCACCAAGATCTACACCGCCACCAGCCGAGAATGGAGCAATAATCGTCACAGTACCAGACGGATATGTCTTTCCATCTGCAAGTGTGATCGTCTTAGACCATTCACCTGTATCTCCTGTCGATGTAGCCTGTGTATCAGAAGCTGTTGTTTCCTTTTCGGCCTGAGTCGTTGCTGTTGCCGTTGTCTCTGGCGCTGTACTGTTTGAAGCGCATCCAGACAAACTTGACATAACGAGTGTTGCTGCTGCCAGTAAAGCTATACGTTTTTTCATATTGATTCCTCCTAAGTTTTTCTTTTGTTGTTATTTGTGCTGTTTTTTTCTTGATTTTTGTCTGTCTTTTTATTGATTTTATATTATCATCATTAGACAAATATATCCAACAATGATTTTATATATTCTTAACAAGTTTTCTTTGTAGTTATTGGGATATTGATCTATTTTTTTGCTATTAAGCACTTTCTTTCCCACGCAGTATATATTGCTTATTCACTACATACTTCAGTGCCTTCTCTTCCTCCAGCAATTCAATATTCTCCGTGATCATCGGGAACATGACATCTGAGATATCCGCAGAACCGCCGCCTACATGTGGTGTCACGATAATGTTCGAATTTTCGAGAATCAAACTGCCCGGTTTTGCCGGTTCTTCCTCCACACAGTCGATTCCGGCACCTGAAAGTTTTCCGGAATTGACTGCGTTCACAACAGCCTCATCATCCATAAGTCCGCCTCTCGCAACGTTGATTAGGATCGCGCCGTCCTTCATTTTTTCGATTTCCTTCTCACCGATCATATGACGCGTGGAATCCATGAGCGGTACATGAAGGGTGATCACGTCGCTTGTACGGATCAGTTCCTCAAGTCCTACATATTTCATATGCAGTTTTTCTTCCATCTCCTCCGGCAAGCGGAACGGATCGTAATACTGGACTGTAGATCCGAAGGCCTGTACCCTGGATGCCACCTGACGACCGATATTTCCTCCGCCGATGATGCCGACTACCTTATTGTTTAAAGTTCTCGTCAGGTTTAAAAATGTGTTCTTACTCCACTCCCCCTGATGAATCGCACGGTCATGGCAGATCAGTTTTCTTCCGACTGCTAACATCAATGCCACCGTAAGCTCCGCCACAGCATACGCGTTTGCTCCCGGAGTATTGCAGACATAAATTCCATGTTTTCCTGCTTCTTCAATGTCAACAGAATCAAAACCGGCTCCCCAGCGCATGATCATCTTTAATCCTTTGATCCTTGCGACTACTTCCTTCGGCATTTTTAAAATTCGAAGAACGATGGCGTCTGCCTCTGTCAGTGCATCAAATTTCTCCTGTGTATCAACTTCAACCACTTCAATTTCCGGCTTTTCAGAAAAATAATTTTTAAACTTTTCAAATGTGCCTGCCGGATATGTTCCTACGATTGCTACTTTCACGTTTTTTCCCTCTTTTTATTTGATTTTCTCTGCCACTTCTCTCATGAGATCTTCGCTCGGATTCTTTCTGTTGATCTTGCTGACCTCAACGATCAGTTTATAGAGATCAACGCCTGTATCTTTTGCGACCGCCTTGAAAGTCTTTCCGAAGCTGGAATGCGCTCCGGATACGCCGAGGATCAGGTCGTACGGCGGGATCGCGTCATGGTAGGAGTGCTTTTCCATTGCCGGAAGAAGTCTCTGGTCGATTCCGTTTAACATCGCGTAAAGGTCAATATCCTTGAACTCCCCGTATTTCTGCATAAATGCCACAGCTGCCTCTGTCGGAAGGTTTCCTGCGCTTCTCGCCATTCCCATAAGACCGCAGTCTAAAATATCTGCTCCGCTCTCATAGGCAGCGATGGCATTTGCTGCGGAAAGTCCAAGGTTATTGTGACAATGGAAAGCCACCGGGATCTTAACCGCGTTCTTGCAACACTCCGTTGCTCTCTTTACGTCATCCGGCATCATAGTTCCGGCGGAATCCATGATCGTAAATTCGTCAAGTCCGATGGACTCCAAGAACTTCGCTTCCTCCGCCAGTTCTTCCGGAGTGAGAAGATATGCTTTCATTGCGGAGTAGTACGCTTTCATTCCGCATTTCTTGATCGTTTTTACCGGAACTTCTGAGATCTTTCTCGCATCCCCGGCATCAGCACCACAGCGCAAGAACTTCATTCCCTTGGATGCCGCAAGCTCAACATTCGGTTCGCGGAATCTCTTTGCGTTTAAGAACATGCCGATCTCTGATTTTCCCAGATACGGCTGTACCAGATCCAGATACTCCATGTCAGTCAGGGCGTTTGTGAATCCCGCAACCTCATAAGCTCCGATTCCGCCTGCGTTTCCGAATTCAATAATCGGAACATTGCTCTCTGTCAGGATATCCAGAACGATCTTTGTGATCTCCGCGTCAAACCCTTTTCCTACTACATTTGCACCGTCTCTCAAAGTACAGTCCATCAATCTAACCATCACAAATACTTCCTTTCGTTAATTTGCTGTAAAATATACTGGATTTCTTGTTGTTTTTATACTATCATACAGTTATGACAGTTTTCCAACAGTTATATTTTTAATTTTAAACAGCATTTTCCTGTGGAGGCATCTATGAACCTTAAAACATGTCAGTACTTTGTAGCACTTGCGGAAGAAATGAATTTTACAAAAGCATCCGAATCTCTTCATATCACACAGCAGTCCCTCTCCGGCTCGATCAAGCGCCTAGAAGAGGAATATGGAGTGGAGCTGTTTCAGCGAAAACCATATCTGAAGCTCACACCTGCCGGGGAGACTATGCTTTTTTACTCAAAACAGATGCTGCGAAATGAATCCCAGATGATGGCATCCCTGGCGGATCTCTCCGCCGAATGTTCCGGTCATCTTGTTCTTGGAATGTCAAGGCAGCGGATCCAGGTATTCTTTCCGGGAATCTGGGAGCGATACCACAACGCCTACCCAAATGTTTCTCTGGATCTTCGTCAGTCTTATACTCTGAAAATGGCTGACTCTCTTCAGGCTGGAAAGCTCGATCTTTTCATCGGTGTTGATGTTCCAACTGCATCTAATCTAAATATGATCCCTTTAGCGTCCGAATACCTTTTCTGTCTGATCCACGATAATATTCTGAAGGAATGCTGCCCGAATCACTGGCAGGAACTTTTAAATAAAAGTGCCATCGAAGGTCTTGATGTCTCTGATCTCAAAGACTTTCCAATCCTCCTCCTCGCTTCGGACAACCGAATCCGTTCTCTTTTAGAACGCGCCTATGATCGTTGTGGAATCATGCCTAAGACAATTCTCGAGGCATCTGACCAGAACATCATCTATCAACTCGCCTGTTCTGCCCAGGGAGCCGCTTTCCTGTCTCCGATGATCCTTTTTGATCATAAAAAAGGGGCGATCACTTGGCCAGAGAACTGCCATTGTCTGAGGATGAACCACTCTTTCTCAAAAATCGATATCTCCCTGGTCTACCGCAATGACCTGATCCTGCCCCACTATGCTGAAGGCATGAAAAAAGCCATCACACAGGAATTTTATTCCTACGCGATGGCGATGAAGTCGATTTCTTAAACAAAAGCTGCCTAAAAATATTTTCAGGTAGCACTCTTTATTATTTTAGTTGAATGGAACCTTATATTTCATACTGATTTCCTCAAGTTCTTTTACCACAACATCTGAAATTTCCATTCCCTCTCTCTGCGCTTGTTCTGCACGATTCAATTCAATCTCACCTGGTAGATAAATTTCATCACAGTCTTCTGCTCTTGGTGATTCTTTAATTGATGTAAGAATTACATCTGACTGTTCCTTAAATTTTTGTTCTTCAACAACTGCACCAACATTAATTGCACCAATAAAATAACCAACATCCTGCTTTTTTCCACTAAAATCATAAAATGATCCCATTGTTAATCCACTTTTAGCTCCTGCTAGTCCGCAGCACATCAGTTCGATCAACAAACCAATTCCATACCCCTTGGCTCCGCCAAACGGAAGCATGCACGATACTTTATTAGGATCAGTTGTCGAATGTCCATCTTTATCAATTGCCCATCCTTCTGGAATTTTTTTCCCATTTTTCTTTGCGAGTGTCACTTTTCCTCTTGCAACAACACTGGTCGCCATATCAAGCGAAACTGTCCTATATTTTTCAGAAGGCACAGACACTGCAAGCGGATTTGTCCCAAGAATTGCTTTCTTTCCCCCTATCGGAGCCAATGCTGCCGGTCCATTGGTCATTGCGATTCCTATCATTCCATTCTGTGCTGCATAATCAGTAAAAAATTCCCCCATTCCAAAATGATTTCCTCCTTTTACCGCCGCAAAACAACAACCTATCGTTTTTGCTTTCTCAACACATAGTTTCATTGCATCCATTGCTGCTGGAACTCCCAGCCCATTGTTTGCATCCATCAGGATCAATGCTGGAGTTTCTTTTATAATTGTTGTTTCTGCATGTGCATCGACAAGTCCCGCCTCCAAACGATATGCATATGTTTTTAATCTTGTGACACCATGAGAAGAAATTCCTCGCATGTCTGCTGCTATAAGACTTTCTGCAAATAAATCACTTTTCTGCTTTGATAAGCCATTTTTTTGCATAATTGCACTTGCAAATTCACGCATCTTATTACAATTATATTTCATGATGACCTCCACTCTGCTTATCGGCTTTTTCAGAATATTGTTTGTATTTTTGTATTCTGATTAACATTTTCTGCCAACCGCTCTTGTTTTTTTGTTAGCTTTATAGTAGTATATTTATACTACTAAATCCAACGGAGCTTTTTTTTATTCTCTACAAATAAATTTTGTAATTAAGCATATGGAGGGCTTTATGGATATTGAAAGTTTATATTATTTCTCGGAACTATCAAAAAGTTTAAATATGACACATACAGCCAATCGATTATATATATCTCAGCAAACACTCAGCAATCACATTCAGCGTCTTGAAAACTTTTATGGAACCCCACTCTTTTATCGAAAGCCAAAACTATCTCTCACTTCGGCAGGCACAGAGGTATTAAAATTCGCTGATATGGTCATTATTAATCATCAAAATTTAAAAGATACACTTTCTGATATGTCCAAAGAAGAACGTGGCACTATCCGTTTTTCTTCAAGTGCATTGCGCCTAAGTACATGTTTTTCAGCTGTTCTTCCTAAATTTCACGAACGATATCCTCTTGTGGATTTTCAAATTACAGAAGCTGTTACTTCTAAACTGGTGCCTCTTTTAACCAGTAACGATCTTGATTTGGGAATTATCGCCTATTCAGATAGTCATCCTGAAATTGAACAAAAGCTGCTCCTAAACGATAAATTATATTTATGTGTTTCCGAGAAACTTTTAGATCAATTCTACCCTCTTACAAAAGAGAGTTTAAAAGAGCAGGGAATTCAAGGAATTGAAATCACACATTTTTCTGAGCTTCCCTTCTGTGCTTTTAAAAATATTGTATGGAATAAAATCCGTTCTTGTTTTGATATTGCTGGGATTCAACCTAAAATTTATTCTTACAGCACCTACACGCCTCTTGGATTTCAACTATGTTCCCAAGGTTTTGCTGCATGTATCATGACACAAATGCATCTTGCTAACCATTTAAAAGAGATTCCATCAGATATGAATATATTTCCAATTTATTCAAATGGAGTTCATCTTCCTCACCAGCTTGCGATTGCCTACTCAAAAGGCCGCTATCTGCCGCTATATATGAAATATTTAATTGAACTTCTCCTTGAGTATGCATCTACAGTTGAAACCGTGCACCTTGCACATAAAGCTGACCCACTTGTATAATGACGTACCAGTGATTTTTTCAATTCAACAACATTACCTTTTCAATCTTACTAAAAACAGATTGTTTTATTTTGCGAACACTTCCCACTATAATAAAGACAGTGAAAAACAGCTTATCAAAGACGTTTCATTATAGGAACATGGGTTGGAAAATTTACTGTCACAGGAAATTATGTCCGAAAGCCGCACGCCTCTTGAAGATACAGGCCATAATATAATTATCTACGGTCGCGTTTTCAAGACCGCTGATGTTCTCACTGATTTCCATGAAAGTCAGCCGTATGCTATGATCGTTCGTATCACATCAACCACTCGCAAAGTGATTGAGCCAAACCCGAACTTAAAAGTTATCGTTCGTCACGATGCCGATTTCGACGTTCTTGACGTAAAAACATACCCTGACAACAACATTCAAGTTCTCCACGAACCGGCCGCAAACAGTACCTCCATTGCAGAGGCAGCAATATAGCTCACCTTAGAGTGCAGCCGTAACGTGACTATTCTCCATAAGACATGGGTATGTTGCGATAAATCAGACAATTTCTACAAGATAAAATTAAAAGTGCGCAAGAACACATTAAAGGCAGAACCATCAATCTGATCGGCAGCGACAACACCGGATGCTACGTTACAAAGCACTGTCTCACATTCAAGATAAATATTCTCGCATACGATCCGTAAAAGCCAACTTCTTTTCTCATATAGCGAAAATAGGCAGGACTTATCAAGATGATAGGTTCTGCCTGTTTTTTGCTGTATCTTCATAGAAGAAACCTGTTAGAAATTTTTCTGTAGCTTTTTATAGTCAGTTAACGGTTATTTATTTTCAACTCTCCCTTAATTCTCTCAAGATCATACTCCGGCGCTGCTTTCACTACCGCCTCGTATATTTCTTTCAGCTGATCTTCCGATGTTTCCAGAGCATCCGCAATCCGTTCCAGGGACTGACCTTTCCGTACTTTTTTTATTACTAATTCAATCTGGTTCTGCATGCGTCCCTGGTCCAAGCCACTGCCATATCCACTATCATATCCATTATCGTATCCTTCTTCATACCCACATTCCCTCACATTTTTCAGATGCAGCTCTTCGTTATATTCTGTCAATACCACGTTTCGCACCTCCGCTCTGTTTTTCTTTAAAAGATCCTTCAACACGCCCTCTTTCAAGGACTTACTGATTGCTTCATCTACAGCTTCCTCCAATGTCTTTCCGACACGGACTCCCTGTCTCACATTTTCCACAAAATAAGAATAATCGTGCAATGTCTGGCACTTCTCCATTAATTTCTGATTGTATCCATAATTAATATTTAACATGATCGCAGTACACTCCAGCGCTGCCTCCTCATCCTGCCCGCCTTCAAATGAATCTGACAGCCGGAGAATCCTTCTTTCCGGTTCCTTCTTTAAACCGTTATAAAAGACAAGAAACTTCGGCTTTGGGATCATGATCTGCTTTTCGGAATACATATCAAGATGGTTGCTTTCTATCCATCCCTTTAGCAGATCTCCAAAATATATGGTTCCCCTCAATGGCATGTTTGGATTACTGGTACTCTGGGCTTCATACAAATTCAGATAATGTGCAAACAAGAATGAGACATCATTTTTCATCCCCATATACACCACATCTTCCAGCGTATTAATCTCCAGATCGTCCGCATTCGTATACGAACTTCCGTTTACTGCGTTATACAGGCTCAGTAACTCCTCCTTCCCATGAAACACCAGTCGGAAAAGGCTGTCTTTAAAGTTTCTCTTTACTTTCGTCATAGTTTCTCCTTTCATTGTACACGATATAGAGTTTTTTTGCAATTTCGTGGGAACGATTTCAGAACTGAAGTCAGATACCACAGACGCCCGGAATCACGGGCAGGGATCTCCAGGAAAGAGATCTGTTTGATAATCTTATATTAGCATATTTGCCTTATAAAAGAAAGTGCTATAATATATAAGCGTCTCTTTTCGTACCAGCGATTTTCAACAACATTTCCTTTTCAACCTTACAAAAACAGATTGTTTTATTTTGTGAACAATCTCCGCTATAATAAAGACAGTGAAAAACAGTTTATCAAAAATGTTCCATTATAGGAGGTATTATCATGGGTTGGAAAATTTTACTCCCACAGGAAATTATGTCCGAAGGCCGTAAGCTTCTTGAGGATGCTGGTCATACCGTAATCGACGGCCGCGGATTTGAGACAGAGGACGTTCTCGCTGATTTCAAGGAATATCAGCCGGACGCTATGATCGTCCGTATCACACCGATCACACGTGAAGTGATCGAGTCAAACCCGAACTTAAAGGTTATTGTTCGTCACGGCGCCGGTTTCGACGCTCTTGACGTAAAGGCCTGCCACGACAACAATGTCCAGGCTCTCTACGCACCGGTCGCAAACAGCACCTCCGTTGCAGAGACAGCTATGTTACTCATCTTAGAGTGCAGCCGTAACGTGACTGTCCTTCATAAGACATGGGTAAATGACTTCTACAAGGCAAAATTAAAAGTCCGCAAGAACACATTAAACGGCAAGACCATCGGTCTGATCGGCTGCGGCAACATCGGAAGCCGCGTTGCAAAGCGCTGCCTCGCATTCGAGATGAATGTTCTCGCATATGACCCGTACAAACCAGCTTCTGAGTTCCCGGACGGCGTTGAGGTTGTCCGCGACCTTGACCGCATCTTCAAAGAGTGCGACTATGTTTCCCTTCACTGCCCGAACACTCCGGTTACCAAGAACATGGTAAATAAAGAGCGTCTCGCAATGATGAAACCGACAGCATTCTTAATCAACACCGCACGCGGCGGCTGTGTGGACGAGGATGCTCTCTACGAGGCATGCAAGAATGGCGTGATCGCAGGTGCCGGTCTTGACGCAATCAAGAAGGAACCGGTTGATCCGGCTAACCCACTCTTAACTCTCGACAATGTTATCATCTATCCGCATATCGGCGGCAACACATCTGAAGCTGCCCATCGTGCTTCCTACTTCGCAGCTATGGGCGTTCAGGAAGTCTACGAAGGCAAGAAGCCGACATGGCCGATCAACGATGTTGACTATAAGACAGCTAAGACCTACACAGACACAAAGAAACCGGATACAAAACCGGCTGGAATGTTTGATTTCTAATCAATCGTTTGCCAACTTCTTTTCTCATACAATGAAAGCAGGCAGGACTTATCGGAGTGATAGGTTCTGCCTGTTTTTTATAGTTGACACATCTGTCCAAATCACCCATACTATAGGCAGATAGCGCATCTATCTTTAAAAGCAGATCGCTGTCGGTCGTGCGGGATATAAATAGACCGTGCTGACGTAGTTCGCTTCCGGTCATGCGAATCATAAATAGACCGTGTTAAAGTCTTTAAAGCCCTCTGATTTTTCAGGGGGCTTCATTCATCTGAATAGGAAGTGAATTTATAGTATTTTAAAGATCCATTTGAAAATTTATACTGGATGGTTCCATGCAGCTCAAAAATAGAGAAATTTGAAAAATTAATTTTAAAGAAACAATCAGAAAACAAACCGACTGATTCCGTCAGAATCATTAAAATATTCGGCAAAAAATCCGTCCTCCTTTTTCAGGATATCTCGACAGATGCGCTGATTCTACTGCAAAAAGATCCCACCAAACATATCACATTTTCTCCTGTCATACATTCGGTGGGATATCATAATCCTATTTATAACGACTCTATGTTATTTAAACAACCCGCGCTTCTTCTTCGGCTCCGGGGAAATTCCCTTCATTGCATCGTCGAAACGCTTCAGGGCTTCTTTCTGCTCCTCCGTAAGCTTCTCCGGAACCGTAACAACCAACGTTACATAATGATCGCCGCGGATGTTCTTATTTCTGAGTGACGGAACACCCTTACCGCGGAGACGAACCTTCGTGTCAGTCTGGGTTCCAGGTTTTACCTCATACTCAACCTCTCCGTCAACGGTCTTGATCTTGATCGGACCGCCAAGTGCTGCTGTCGCGAAAGAGATCGGCACGGTCGAGAAGATCGCCGTCTCCTGACGCATGAATACCGGGCTTCTGGATACGGTTACCTCAACGAGAAGGTCTCCTCTCTCGCCGCCGTTCGTTCCTGGCTCTCCTTTTCCTGCGATGCGGATGCTCTGTCCGTTGTCGATACCTGCCGGGATCTTGACCTGGATCTTCTTCTTGCTGGAGATATATCCGGTACCGTAGCAGTCCGGGCACTTCTCCTTGACAATCTTACCGGTACCTCGGCAGTCCGGACATGTCTGGACATTCTGTACCTGACCGAAGAAGGACTGCTGGGTGTAGACGATCTTGCCTTTACCGTTACATTTCGGGCAGGTAACCGGGGATGTACCCGGCTTTGCACCTGTTCCGTGACACTTCGGACACTCATCCTTTAATGTGAGCTCGATCTCTTTCTCGCAGCCAAAGATTGCCTCTTCAAATGTGATCCTTACGCCGGTTCTTAAATTTGCGCCGCGCATGGGACCGTTGCTGCTTCTTCCGTAAGCGGAACGTCCACCTCCGAAGAAATCTCCGAAAATATCTCCAAAGATATCTCCCATGTCGGCTCCGTTGAAATCGAATCCGCCGTAGCCGCCGGCTCCGCCTGCGCCGCCCTCGAAGGCCGCATGGCCGAACTGGTCATACTTTCTTCTCTTTTCCGGATCACTTAAAACGCTGTATGCCTCGGAAGCTTCCTTGAACTTTGCCTCCGCCTCTTTATCTCCCGGATTTGCGTCCGGATGGTATTTCTTTGCAAGAACTCGATATGCTTTCTTTAACGCCGCTTCGTCCGCATCTTTCGGCACGCCGAGGACTTCGTAATAATCTCGCTTGGTCTCTGCCATTTCTTTATTCTTACCTTTCCTGTTAGTGAGCGGTACCACGCTTCACGCGTACCTTTTTACGGAACCTGCCGACGGAAGCTTTCTTCAGACGTCACGGCTGAGTCCTGCCGCGGCAATATTTCCGGATCGTTGCCGATCAAAATCTTGATATAAGGCAACCGAAAGAACGCCCAAGATGGGGCGTTCTTTCGGATTTATAGTGCTTGACTCGGGCTGTCTTCCTGTTTTCATTTCATGAAAACAAGAGACCTTTGGCATCCGCCAAATGGCTCTTCCGGCTAAAAAGGACTTATGTAAGCTATCTTGCAACATCCTTTCCAGCCCTCATTGTCGCTCGATCAAACTGTTATTTAGACTTCTTTGTAGTCGCCATCAACGACATCATCGCCATATCCAGCCTGGCTTGCGCTCTGTCCAGCCTGCGGACCTGCCTGGCCCTGTGCGCCTGCTGCGCCCTGAGCTGCCTGAGCCTGCTCATAAACCTTTGCGAAGAGCTTCTGCGCGCTGTTCATGAGTTTCTCTTTCGCTGCCTTGATCTCCTCGACCTGGGCGTCTGTCATCTGCTCTGCCGGAGCTTTGTTGATCGCTTCCTTGAGGGCATTCAAGTCAGCCTCAACAGCGGCCTTATCGTTTGCATCGATCTTATCGCCAACTTCTTCCATTGCCTTCTCTGTCTGGAATACCATGGAATCAGCTTCATTTCTTGTATCGATCGCTTCTTTCTTCTTCTTATCCTCAGCCTCGTAAGCTGCAGCCTCCTTAACAGCCTTATCGATATCATCCTTGGACATATTGGATCCGGATGTGATGGTGATATGCTGCTCTTTGCCTGTGCCGAGGTCCTTAGCGGATACGTTTACGATACCATTTGCATCGATATCGAAGGTAACTTCGATCTGCGGAACACCTCTTCTTGCCGGAAGGATACCGTCAAGACGGAACTGGCCAAGAGTCTTGTTGTCTCTTGCGAACTCACGCTCACCCTGTACAACGTGGATATCTACGGCTGTCTGGTTATCAGCAGCTGTGGAGAATACCTGGCTCTTCTTTGTCGGGATCGTTGTGTTTCTCTCGATCAGCTTTGTAGCAACGCCGCCCATTGTCTCGATGGAAAGGGAAAGCGGAGTTACATCGAGAAGAAGGATGTCACCTGCACCGGCATCGCCTGCTAACTTACCACCCTGGATCGCTGCACCGATGGCTACGCACTCATCCGGGTTTAAGCTCTTGCTCGGCTCTTTGCCTGTTAACTGTTTAACCTTTTCCTGTGCGGAAAGCATACGTGTGGAACCACCTACGAGGAGAACCTTGGAGAGCTCTGCTGCCGTTAAACCAGCGTCTCTTAACGCGTTCTGTACCGGAATTGCTGTTCTCTCAATGAGATCACTTGTCAGCTCATCGAATTTAGCTCTTGTGAGGTTCATATCTAAGTGCTTCGGTCCCTCAGCAGTTGCTGTGATGAACGGAAGGTTGATGTTTGTTGTTGTTGCGGAAGAAAGCTCTTTCTTTGCTTTCTCAGCAGCTTCTTTTAATCTCTGAAGTGCCATCTTATCACCGGAAAGATCTACGCCCTCTGTCTTCTTGAACTCGTCGATCATCCACTGTGTGACACGGTTATCGAAATCATCACCGCCGAGGTGTGTATCACCGTTCGTCGCAAGAACTTCGATAACGCCGTCACCGATCTCGATGATGGAAACATCGAATGTACCGCCGCCGAGGTCATATACCATGATCTTCTGCTCTTTCTCGTTGTCAAGACCGTAAGCAAGGGCTGCCGCTGTCGGCTCGTTGATGATACGCTTTACATCAAGACCGGCAATCTTACCTGCATCCTTTGTTGCCTGACGCTGGGCATCGTTGAAGTAAGCCGGAACTGTGATAACAGCTTCTGTTACTTTTTCACCGAGGTAGCTCTCAGCATCTGCTTTTAACTTCTGAAGGATCATCGCGGAGATCTCCTGCGGTGTGTACTTCTTGCCGTCAATATCTACCTTGTAGTCGGTACCCATATGTCTCTTGATGGAGGAGATGGTTCTGTCAGCGTTTGTAACTGCCTGACGCTTTGCCGGCTCACCCACAAGTCTTTCTCCTGTCTTTGTAAATGCAACGATAGACGGTGTTGTTCTGACACCTTCTGTATTAGCGATAACTGTTGGCTGTCCACCTTCCATTACGGCTACACAGCTGTTTGTTGTACCTAAGTCAATACCAATGATTTTACCCATAATAATTGTCCTCCTGTTCTATTTCTAAATAAATTCTAATTTGCTACTTTTACCATACTGTGTCTCACTACAGAGTCACGATACATATAACCTTTTTGGAATTCTTCGGCAATGATATTCTCACCGAGATTCTCATCTTCCACATGCATAACCGCATTGTGAAGATTCGGGTCAAATTCCTGACCTACCGCTTCGATAGGTTTCACCTCGATTCCTTCCAGTGTTGTCATCAGTTGTTTGTAAACCTTCTCCATTCCCTGGATAAATGGATCCTCTTTGTCTTCTTCCTTCACTGCATCCAGACCTCTTTCGAAATTGTCTACAACCGGAAGAATCTTCTCTATGATATCTTTCGCACCAACTTCGTACATTTGGGATTTCTCCTTCTCTGTACGTTTGCGGAAGTTATCAAACTCTGCCATCTGACGAGTGAGTCTGTCAGTCAGTTCCTCAATCTTCTCGTCTTTTTTATCTTTCTTATCCTTCTTGCCAAATAACTTCTTGCCGGATTTCTTCTCTTCTGTATCGGATTCTTTGCTGTCCTCTTTCTCTGCTTCCTTCGCTTCGTCTTCGGCTGCCTCTTCTTTAGTGGCTTCAGCTGTCTTCTTTGCTTCCTCCACAGCTTCCTTTACCATCTCTTCCTGGCTCTTTTCTTTGTTATCTTCCAAGGGTACTTCCACCTTTCTTATTCATTCTTATGAAACATCTGATCCAGTTCTGTCTGGAGACGCTTCATAGATTTTAAAACATGCTCATAATCCATCCGCTTCGGTCCGATAATGCCTATCGTTCCCTTCATGCCCTCGCCTAATTCATAGGTTGCGGTCACGACACTGCAGTCCTTCATGTTCTGTACCGGTGCTTCATCACCGATATAAACCTGGATTCCTGTATTCTCTTCATGAGAAAGTGTCTGGGTTACAAGCTCTGTAAGCTGTTGTTTTTCTTCAAATGCACTGATGATATCCTGAGCGCTCTGCTTATCGCTGAGCTCCGGATATTTGAAAATGTTCGTCGCACCACTTGTATAGATCTGCATATCTTCATCGACCTGTATCGTATCTGCGACTGCATCCAGTACGTTGCCAATCACCACGCTGTGAATACCTGCCTGCTCTTTGAGTCTTGCGATCAGTCCTAAATTGATCTCCTCAATGGACATACCATTGAGTGTTGTATTCAAAAGCATATTCAGCTTCAGCAGGTTCTCATTGCTGAGCGGTTCTTCCAGATGAATGAGCTTGTTCTTAATCACATTGCCGCCGAGAACAATTACCGCGATCACCTGTTCTTCATCCACCATAGACAACTGGAGGAACTTGATCTTATTGGAATTGTTCATCGGAGTGGAAACCATCGTTGCGTAATTCGTATTGTTCGCTAAAACTTTGGCTGCCTGTTTCAGAAGCTGATCCATCTTATCTGCTTTCTGAAGCATCTGATCCTGCATATCATTCAGTTCCTGCTCCTTCTCCTGCATCAGCATATCTACATATAATCTGTAGCCTTTATCCGAAGGAATACGACCTGCCGATGTATGTGGCTGTATGATATAACCAAGTTCTTCCAGATCCGCCATCTCATTACGAATCGTTGCTGAACTTAAATTCAAATCCGTATATTTGGAAATAGTTCTCGATCCGACCGGCTCGCCACTCTCTAGATAAGTCTGTATAATCGCATGTAAAATCTTAAGCTTACGATCACTCAGTCCATGTTCTTCTAACATCAGCTCTCCTCCTTTCGGATTTTTCTTTGTTAGCACTCATTAAAAAGGAGTGCTAACATCTTTCGACTATTAATGTAGCACTCCTTTTTCTGTTTGTCAACAGTATTTATTATTTTTTTAGATTCTTTTCAAACGCTTTAAAACAGTCTAGCTCAGTTCTACTTTTGCAGCCTCTTCCGGTTTGAAATCATTTGCCAAATCATAGATATTATGTCCTGTAGACTCACTTAATACACGTCCCTCTAATGAATAGCAGCGGATAAATCTTTTACCATCTACACTTGACCAGTGTTCTACATCCCAGCTCATGTATCCGTCTTCATCAGATTTCTTCTCTTTCAGATAAAGATCTACCTGACGGCCGTCTTTCATAAGCTGAACCAGTCCGTCTGTTCCATTTACTTCTACTTCTGCTTTGTTTACTGTGTCAAAAATTTTCATTTTGCATTCCTCCTGCGTGGTTATATATTTCCTCTATTATAGCCTTTTTCTATGTAAAACACAACCGAACATCCCCTATCCTTCAAACATTTTCCGCAGATCTCTTCTTTTCTCCACCTCAAGTTTTGAAAATATGCGAGTAATTACATTTTTCACATAACCATAAGAATAATGATATTCCGCCGCGATCTCCCGGTTGTCCATCCCTTTTGCAACTGCCTGCGCAATCTTCCACTCGATTGGGCTTAACACTTCCTGCATCTTTTTATACGTTTCATTCTCCTTTATTTCTTCCGTTCGTTCTTCTCTGGCCCGTCCTTCTTCATATTGTAAATGGCGTTCCACTCTTGCAAGCAGTACTTCTTTCACAAATGGTTTCACAATATAATCTACCGCGCCGGATTTTAATCCTCGCACTTCATAATCTGCATCGGAAAATCCGGTCAGGAAAATAATCGGCACACTGCCTGCCGCCGGAATCTTCTTCATCTCATTTAGTGTCTCATATCCATCCATTCCAGACATAGCAATATCCAGAAGGATCAGATCCGGGATCACGCCTTTTTCCAGAAGTGCAATCGCCTGGCTCCCGGCTTTGGCTACACTGACACTGTAAAATTCTGACAGAATCTCTTCTGCTGTCTTTAATAAAATCAGATCGTCATCCACGATCAATACATGTTTTTTCTCCATCAGTGTTCCTCCTTCCACTTTCTGAAAATACTCTCTGCTTCTTCAAAATCCAGCTCGCGGATTTTCTGTCCGATCTGTTCCAACAGCTTTCTTCTCTCCGGATCATTTTCTGTGTCCAGCAGCTTTTGATTCCAGGTGGAAGCTTCCTTCCCCTGATAACGCATCAATGCTTCCCGTAATGCTTTTTCATAGGTTTCTTTCAGGTTTATATCTGCTATGGTACTCTCTGCTTCTTCGTTTTCTCTCTGCGGTATGAGCTGCACTATTTCTTTCCGGAACTGTCTGGCTCCTTTTACCGTTCTCTCCCATTCCAGATAAAGAAGCGGCATTGCATATTTGAAATAATCCGCATCCATTTCTTTGCCATGCACTTCCATCGCCTGTGCCAGCTCTGAGAGTTCTCCTGCGCCAATTGCTTTTGCATTGCTTTTCAGTGTATGCATTTCACCGGTCAGTGCCATCAGGATCTCAGTCCTTTTCTTTTCTGTATCTGCATATTCCAGTGCTTTTTCCATTTTCTCCATCTGCCTGCGATTCGGTTCATAATAATCTGTAAAAAATTCTATCAATTTTGCATATTGATATATATTTCCATCCAGTAAATGCAGTCCTTTTTCCATCTGGATCTCACAGACTTGCAGCTGTGCTTTCAGCCGGTTGTAATCTTTTCCTGATATTTTCCATTCTTTTCGGCTGCTTTTTGTAACCAGTATATCCGGCAGATAAGCCAGAAGCAGCTCTTCCATTCTCTCCCAGCGAATCGGTTTTGATAAATAAGCGGCAAATCCTTCTTTTTCAAACATCTGCTGGATTCCACTTGTAACATCTGCCGTCAGTGCGATCACCGGAACACGGATTTCCATCTCCTTCATACGCCGAAATGTTTCCAGCCCATCCATTTCCGGCATCATATAATCAAGAAATATCATATGATAATTTCCTTTTCTGACTTTCTCGATACATTCCAAGCCACTCACTGCTGTATCTGTGCGGATCTTGGTATGTTTTAACAGTGAACAAATCACTCGCAGGTTCTCTTCCCTGTCATCCACAATAAGAACCTTTGCATCCGGTGCAACAAAAGTGCGCGCATGCTTTTCTTCTATTTCTTTCCTTGGATGCCATTCTCCGGATTTTTGTTTTCCTGCCTCTTCCAGAGGAAATGTTACCGTAAATCTGCTCCCTGTCCCGACTTCACTTTGTACTTCAACCTTTCCATCCATCTCCCGGCAGAGTTCTCTGACAATTGCCAGCCCCAGACCGCTTCCTTCAATATTTCTGTATTTTTTCACATCCACTCTGGTAAATGCATCAAATAACGTATTCATTGCTTCTTTCTCTATGCCATATCCGGTATCTTTCACAGAAAAACGGATCTTTTCGCCACATCTTTCCACCTGGAATACAATAGAACCGTTCTCCGTGTATTTCACAGCGTTACTGATCAGATTCAGCATAATCTGTTTCATATGTAAAGCATCCCCGTTTATATATTCCGGCAGCGTTTCATCTATTTTCACCTGAAACTCCAGATTTTTATTTTCCGCCTGTCCGGATCCTAACAGCCAGATTTCCTGTACAAGTGCCGAAATAGAAAATGGTTCTTTTGTAATCTTTATTTTTCCGGATTCAATTTGGGAAATATCCAGCACGTTATTGATCAATGATAACAGATAATTTCCGGATTTTTCAATTCCCTGTGCGTATTGCCTGATATCCTCCGAATCACATTCCCTGAGTATCATTTCATTCATTCCAAGCATCACATTGATCGGTGTCCGTATTTCATGACTCATATTTGCAAGGAAAACACTTTTCGCCTGATTTGCTTTCATAGCTTCTTCTCTCGCTTCTGTCAGATAGATCTGCTGCCTGTTATACAGACGGAAATGCAGGTAAGTAACTGTACCGATAGCAAGACTCGATACTGCAACGCCTACGATGGTATCAATAACGATCTCTTTCTCCGACAGAAACCAGATAACCGTCTGCGGGTATGCATAGGCAATTCCTATTGTTGCAATATAGATTATCAGTTCAATCAATACACAGCAGATCATCTGCAAACGTTCCAGCATAAATACAGTAAATAAAATTCCAAAGACATAAAAACATGGCATGCCACTTTTGTAACCGCCGCCTTTAAAAAACAGAATTGGAAACAGGATCATGAAGATCGCTATAATTGTTATAAAATAACAGAACTGATAATTTCGGCTTTTATATGCATAATATAAAAGTGAAAAAGATAAGACCGCTGTCACCCCATTGGTAAATAACAACACCGGATTTCCACTGTTCATATAAGAAAAAATACCATTCATCACACTGATCAGTACTCCCACGATCGCCAGTATATTAAACAGCCTTACACGAAACGGAAGCGCTGTATCTAAAAACAGTGATTCCAAAATATGCTGCATTTTCTTGTCTTTTCGTTCCTTCATGCGACAATCCTCCAATTTGTTCTGTTTTCAGTATAAAATACTCCCTCTGAAATCATAGTGTCTTCCGGTCACATTTCTTTTAACCAGAATTCATTCTTCCGGCAGTCCAGTATGCCTGTTTTTTTTAATTTACCAAGTTCCGCAGACATGGCACTTCTCTCCACGCAGAGATAATCGGCAAGTTCCTGTCTGTCGAAAGGAATCGTAAAATGCATACTCTGTGCCTTCTTTGCACAATCCGAAAGATACGATAACAGTTTTTCTTTTGTACTCCGTCTGGAAATATGGCTGATTTTTTCATTCAATGCAACATTTTTTATTGCCATGATCCGGACAAGGTTGCTGATGAGCCGCTGGTGAAATGTACACGACATCGGACATGTCTCGATCACTTTATTCATATTAATAAGAAGTATTCTGCAATCTGTCACCGCCATTACACTGACCGGACTCTTCTTAATTCCCGCGCAGGAAAATGCAGCCCCGTATAACTGTCCCGTTTTTACATGCTCCAGAATATTACGGTTGCCAAACACATCCTCTTCGGCAACCTGCACCATCCCTTCCAATACTAATCCCGCACCTGCAGATGATTCTTCTTCCGTAAGGATCATCTCTCCTTTTCTGTAACTTTTTTCTCTTCCATCCAGACATTTTAACATTTCTGTCAGATTTTCCTCCCGGATTCCTCCAAATAATGGAATTTCATTTATTTTCATAAAAAATCTCCTTTTGTTGGAAATACAACATCTTTTTTATTTTTATTGTAGTAGACTAAGCAAGACAAAACAAGTAAACCATTTAATTTTTATTATATGAAAAGGAGAATTTTACATGATCAGAAAAATTATTCAAATAGACGAAGAAAAATGTAACGGATGCGGTGCCTGTGCAAACGCATGCCATGAAGGTGCAATCCAGATGATCGATGGGAAAGCACGGCTGATTCGTGACGATTATTGTGACGGACTGGGCGATTGCCTTCCTGCCTGTCCGACCGATGCCATCCATTTTATAGAAAGAGAAGCTGCAGCATATGACGATGATGCTGTGAAAGAACATTTGAAGAAAAAAGGCGGCGACGCGCTTAAAAGACACCTGGATGCAAAAGAGGCTCATAAACATGACACTCCTGTCGAAAAATCTTCCCACAAAGAGAAACCATCTACTTTCACAGGCTGTCCGGGACAGCGCATCCGCTCCATCATGCACCGTAATGAAGAATCAGCTACCTCTGCTGATAATGGAACGGCTCCGGTAAGCCAGCTCAGCCAGTGGCCTGTACAGATCAAGCTTGCTCCGATCAATGCTCCTTATTTTGACGGTGCAAACCTGCTGATCGCAGCCGACTGTACTGCATACGCTTACGCTGATTTCCACAACCGTTTCATCCGCAACCGCATTACTCTCATCGGATGTCCGAAGCTGGATGCTGTCGATTACACTGAAAAACTGACCTCGATCATTGCCGGAAACGACATCAAGAGCGTTACCATTGTCCGCATGGAAGTGCCTTGCTGCGGCGGTCTGGAGTATGCCGCAAAAGAAGCTTTAAAAGCAAGCGGGAAATTCATTCCCTGGCAGGTTGTCACCCTCTCGGTGGATGGCAGGATTCTGGAATAACAGTTCTTCCAGTTTTCCTCATTCATGGAATAGACCCAGCAGCGCAAATCAAAACTATAATTTTATGACAGGAGGCCGCTGCTATGAACGCAAAAATGAAAAATATCTCGCGGTCAGAGGTACTAACGCTGAAGGAACAGATCTCTTATCAGGATGGACAGGTTGTCAGCAAGACTCTGGCGCAAAACTCGGCGGTGAGCATCACCCTGTTCTCCTTTGCAAAGGGCGAGGAGATCAGCTCCCATAAATCGGACGGTGACGCCTTCGTCACCTGTTTGGAGGGCATTGGAAAAATCACCATTGACGGAACGGAATATCTGCTTCACGAGGGGGAATCCATCGTCATGCCGGCCGGGCACCCTCATGCGGTGTATGGACAAGGGGCCTTCAAGATGCTTTTGGTCGTTGTATTTTAAGCAATCGGGGCTTTGTATCTTGTCACCCTAAACCCATCCATCGCCCTTACCAATGCGGATTTTGACCAAGAGAGCTCGAGGTGAGGCTCCAAGATGCGCCCATATTCCCGGAGAGCGGAAACTCATGCTTGACATGAGTGACGCTTCCAACAGACAGCGGCTTCAGTACTTTGAGCTAACATGGAAACCAGTAGCACCAGCAAATTTCCTCCTCAGATTTTAGCAGCTCTCCACCACATTTTCTGATTGCATTTCGCACAATTCCGTACTATGATGTAGTTACCAATGTGACATAAGGTAGGTACAGCAATGACTCCCAGCCAAGATAAAATCCAAAAGCTTGCCTATGTGGCACAGCAATACTATCTGGAAGATCGGAAACAGAGCGATATTGCCACAGAACTTGGCATTTCCCGCCCCCTTGTCAGCCGTATGCTCCGCGAAGCCAGAGAGCTGGGGGTGGTTCGGATCACTATTTCCCGGCCGGAGACCCATTCAGAATCTGCGCAGGATCGGCTGCGGCAGACCAGCTCCATTCGTGACTGCGTTCTGGTGCCGGACGGTGAGGATGACAACGCCACCAATCAATCCCTCTCTCAGGGGGCCGTACAGCTTTTGCGGCAGTTAGGCTCTCAGAGACTTGGGATCGGTTGGGGCCATCTGATTGGTCAGCTTGTTATGTGGCTGGAGGAAAACCCGCAATTTAACAGCAGTGTCACCGACATTTGCCCTCTGGTGGGCAATGCCAGCATCCCCGCCCGGAACTATCAGTCCAATGAGAATGTACGCCTGATCGCCCAGCAACTGGGGGCTGTCCCCCATTTCATCTATCTCCCCGCTCTGCCGGAGAGCGTGGAGGAAAAGCAGCTATTGTGTTCCACTGAGATTTATCGGAAAATCCAAACGCAATGGGCCGCCATGGATACCGCCCTGGTAAACATCGGCAACTATCCATCCAGCCCGGATTTTGCTTCCCTGGTCCGATACGGCGATCTTCTCCAAAAAGAGCGCACCTGCGGCCGTCTGCTGGTCTACTACTTTAACGACCAGGGAAAAATCATTGAATCAGACCAGGATTTCGCCATCCAGATCCCGTTGGAACTCCTAAAAAGCTGTCGGAACATCATCGGCGTCTGTTCCGCCAACACCAGCGTCCAGGCCGTGCGCGGCGCGCTGCGGACTGGTATCTTCACCCATCTGGTGGCAAGGTCCGCCGCCGTCGAATCCGCTCTGAATTAACATTTGTAACACCTCTGTGATCCATTTTTACTGGGACACAGAGGTTTCTTTTTGCGTTTTGCACAATTTTTAGTTGCATTTCTTATTTGTTTTGCAGATTATATGCCATTCAATTGACATTTGTTCATTTCAAATATAATATTAGGTACAAAGGTAACAGCCATACTCCCCCAAACTGTACTGACGCAAGAAAGAAGGAATCGACTGTGAAAAAGACCGAGCTGGCGGTGCGCCTGACTAACGCATGTACCTGTGTCTCCGAAGCAGAGGATATTCTGACGGAGATCGACTCAAAATTCGGCGACGCTGACCACGGACTGACCATGACCAAGATCGCCAAGGCCATCTCCCAGGCAGTGGCTGAAGCCGATGGCGGTATCCAGTCTATGCTGGATGCTGCGGCCATGGCCGTGATGATGCTCAACGGCGGTAGCGCCGTCCCCTTGTGGAACACCTGGCTGGACGGTATGCAGGAGGCCGCCCCCGCCAGCGACGAGGTTGACGTGGCCGGCCTAAAGGCCATGTTTGCCGGCGCTTTTACTGCTCTGGATGAAATGTCCGGCGCAAAGGTAGGCGACAAGACCATGATGGATGCTCTGATTCCCGCCAGCCAAGCCATCGCCGCCTACGCCGGCGACAGTGAGAGCGAGCTGTTCGACGTGGCCGCCGCCGCCGCCCACGAGGGTTCCGAAGCCAGCAAGCAGTTTGTCTCCAAATTCGGCCGGGCCAAAAGCTATGGGGAGCAGACCATCGGCACCCCCGACGCCGGGGCCACTTCCATGGCCTACTTTTTCAAGGGCCTCTCCAAGGCCAACTAAGCTGAGTCAATCTTAACCGGGAGGTATTTAATATGAAAATGAAGAAGTTTATCAACGCCCCTGAGACCATTACCGACGAGGAGCTGGTGGGCCTGGGTCTGGCCTATCCCGACATTCTGGACGTGGACGGCCACCTGGTCATCAGCAAGGATCTGGCCGATGCGGACCGCGTAACAATCGTGACCTATGGCGGCTCCGGCCACGAGCCTGCCCAGGCCGGCTTTGTAGGTACAGGTATGCTGGACGTCCAGGCCGTGGGCGATATCTTCGCCGCCCCCAACGGCAAGCTGGTCTTTGACGCCATGAAGCTGGCTGACAAGGGCCACGGCGTTCTGCTGCTCACCCTGAACTACGCCGGCGACCAGTTGGCCGGCAAGCAGGCCATGAAGCTGGCGGAGAAGGCCGGCCTGAACTTCCGCCAGGTGGTAACGGGCGAGGAGGTCCAGTTTGACCCCAACGGCGAGGACAACAAGCGCGGTCTGGCAGGCGCCGTGGCCCTGTACCATATCGCCGCCGCTGCGGCCAGGGAGGGTAAGAGCCTGGACGAGGTCGCCGAAATCGCCCAGCGCTATGCGGACAATATGGCCTCCATCACCGTCAAATCCACCGATGCCACCCATCCCCAGAACGGGATGTCTTTCGGTGACCTGGGGGAAACGGACCTGATGGAAATCGGCGCCGGTCAGCACGGCGAGGGCGGCGGTGTCCGCGTGCCTATGATGTCCTCCAAAGAGACGGTCGCTACTGTCGCCGATGCCCTGTGCAAGAAGCTGGAGCTGAAGGCGGGCGACCAGACCTTCGTTATGGTCAACGGCTGCGGCGCCACAACCATGATGGAGATGCTGGTGCTCTTTAAGGACACTGTGGAGTTCCTGAAGGCCAAGGATATCGAGGTCGTAGCCAGCATGGTGGGCGAGATCCTCACCGTTCAGGAGGCCGGGGGCTTCCAGCTGAACATTGCCAAGTGGGACGACGAGTTCATCCGCCTGTGGAAGGCCCCCTGCCACACCCCCGCTTACAGCAAAGCGTAAAAGGAGCAATCATTATGGCTGATAATATCGGAAACAAGGCCGCCCATGACTATCATCTGGACGTACCTGTGGCCCAGGAAGGCTTTTACGTCAAGGGCAACACCCACTGTGACTGGGGCATGAAGAACCGGCTATCCAGGATGTTCGACCCCAAGTCGGGCAACACCGTTATGCTGGCCTTTGACCACGGCTATATCATGGGGCCCACCGCCGGACTGGAGCGCATCGATCTGGTCATCCCGCCCCTGATCCCCTATGTAGACGTGCTGATGGGAACCCGCGGCGTCATCCACTCCTGTATCTCCCCCACTGCTCAGGTGGGCAAATGTGTCCGAGTGACCTATGACTCCACCGTCCTTTTCGATGATATGTCCAATGGCGGCGGCTTCGCCTGCGACATCGACAGTGTTATCCGGCTGAACGCCGACTGCATGGCTGTCCAGACCTTCATTGGTGCCGCCGGTGAGTCCCGCTCTCTGGAGCTGCTGGCCCGCACCGCCGACGCCGGTACCAAGTACGGCATCCCCACCCTGGGCGTCGTGGCTGTAGGCAAGGACATGGAGCGCACCGAGAAGTTCTTCCAGTTGGCCACCCGTGTGCTGGCGGAGAACGGCGCTAACGTGGTGAAGAGCTACTACTGCGACGGTTTCGAGAGAGTGGCCGCCGCCTGCCCCGTGCCCATTGTCATCGCCGGCGGCAAGAAGCTGCCTGAGCCGGAAGCTCTGGAGATGGCCTATAAGGCCATCCAGGAGGGCGCCCACGGTGTGGACATGGGCCGAAACATCTTCCAGTCCGACTGCCCCGCTGGTATGGCTCAGGCCATTGCAAAGGTGGTTCACGAGGGTTACACCGCCGCTCAGGCCTTCGAGATCTATGAAACAGTTAAACATCAGCGTTGAGCTGAAGAAGGAGGAAGTACCATATGTCCGCTGAATATATGCATATCGGGATCCCCATCACCAACCGCAAGCCTGGCATGGTTTATAATGAGGGAGCCAAGTTCTGGGCAAGCCAGGTAAATGACTATGACTACAAGATCGAGTACCTGAAATTTGAGGAGGGCACCCCCTTCCCCGAGGTACTCCACCGTAACCCCCATGTGGCGTACAGGGTGGATGACCTTCAGAAGTACATGGACGACGCGGATTCCGTCATTTGCGGCCCCATGGACGCCAATGACAAGGGGGATAAGCTGGCTTTTGTGTGGAAGGACGGTGCCATTCTGGAACTATACCAAGAGGTCTGAGCCACTTCCCGCACCGTTGACACAGCAGCGGCTGCGCATGCGCGATGACATCATCCCCAGGCAGAGCCTCCGGCAGTATAACGCTGCCGGAGGCTCTGTTTTTCTGCTTGTGGCCAGATGCCGGGACGCAGCTTTTCAATGATGATGAGGCTACGCAGAATTCGTTGCGCTGAAACACAGAGAAAACCGAAGGACACAAGTCGGGACTTGCCCTTCGGACTTTTCACCGTGTTCCAACACTGCACCTACATCTCGTCATCCGTTCGTTCGCCTCACTCTGTCTGCTCCACGATCTGCATGGCCTCAGCAACAATGGTACACCTGCTGACTTCAGTTTGGCAAATCATGCGGTTGCCGCACAGACCATATTTTCATTCCCAGCTGTGATGGTTTTTCATGAGGCGTTGAAAAGGAATTCCCCACAGTTTGCACCATACCGACAAACTGTGGGGAGTTTTGATACACAAGAAGCCTTCTTATGTGAAATTGAACACGGTCATAAAAATCAAAGAGATCACACAAAATGGAATATAAACAAGAAACGTAAACTTAGCCAGCTCCTTCAAGTACCCAAAAAAATCTACACCGGCCAGGTTGCTCATGGCATAGTTGATCCCTTCCCAAGGAACCAAAGTTGCCAGTGCCCCTGTTCCATAGACATAGCTGGAGACCATCACCTGGCGGGAAATTCCCAACAGGTCGGACAGGGGGCTCATAATCGGCATCATAGTTGCCGCCAGTCCGGACATGCTCTGGACCAGCAACATACTCACCGCCGAGATGGCAAACATAACCAAAACAGATACCACCTTGGGCATTTCTGTGAGAGATCCGGACAGGAAGTGAAGAATGGTATCCATAGTATTACTGTTGGTCAAAATTGCCGAAATGACCCGGGAGGCACTGATCATCAACACAGCAGAGAGGGTAGAGGCCATGCCCTCCATAAACTTGGAAATCATCTCATTGACCGACAGACCACCTACCAGGGGGATGACAATGCCCATATACAGGAAGACCGATGCGATCTCACCAAACCACCAGCCATGCTGCAGCACACCATAGACCACTACGGAAAACCCGGCCAGCACCATCAGCAGTACCAGCATGGAGCGCTTGTTCATGCCTTCCAGTTCATCCAGGGCAGATGCGTTGTACATTTCACGCTTCTTGCAGTCGGACTCATAGCAGATGGATAAGGTGGGATTTGCCCTTACCTTAAAGGCATAGCGCAGGATATAGACCGAAGTCAAGGCCATCATAATAACCCAAAGGATAAACCGGACTACAATACCGGACATCATAGGTACTTCTGCCAGCGCCTGCCCCACCCCCAGATTAAAGGGGTTCAAAAATGGGGTGGATGCGCCTGATGCCACAGCAAAATGTACCACCATCAGCCCAACCATGGAGTCAAAGCCCATAGAGACCATCAGCGGCACCAGCACCAGAATAAATGGGATCGTCTCCTCATAGAGTCCCGCCGCGGCACCCGCCAGTCCAAAGGCAAACACACAGACCGGGATAATGGCATAGAACTTGGATCCAAAGCGCTTTACCAGCGAGTGAATCCCCTGAGTAATGGCCCCAGTGGCAATGATGGCGGTAAATGCGCCCGAGCAGATCATGATCAGGAAGCTGATGTCCGCCGCTTCCACTGCGCCGTCAAAAAACGCGGTCCAAAGCTGCAGGAAACCCTGCGGGTTCGAGGGAATGTTATGAAACGACTCAGGATCCAAAACCTCTCGTGTTTCTCCGCCCAGGGCGCCGATGGTTACCTCATAGCGGTCATAGGCTCCACCCGGGATCACATAGGTCAGGATGGAGAAGAGAACAATAATGACAAACACAATGGACAGGGGGTGCAGGTTGGAGATAAACTTCCACTTCTGTGTGGGGTCGGGAAGAGTCTGAATTGCATCGGGAACAGGGTCTGCTGCACTGGGACGTTCCGTATTGGACTTCATAACACACCTCCGACAAATAAATCCGTAGCACAACGCTGTTTTTTGTGCTGTGTGAATAAAAATATTCACACCCGTATATTAAGGCTTTTTTTCTTCACTGTCAATAGGAGTATTCAAAATAAATAAAATTAAATTTTAAAAATTATTTTCCTATGGCAACATGACTACAGAGAAGAAAAAACATTTAAGCCGGAGGAAAACGGTGCTATAATAAATAAAAAAATTTATTTTGTGGTGAGGAACGGCTATGGAATACAAAACAATGAAGCAATGCATCAAGGAAAAATACGATACGCTCTCCATGCAGGAAAAAAAAGTTGCCAAATATATCATCGACAACTATCAGCAGTCCATTCTGCTCTCCTCTGCGGAGCTAGCCCAGCAGTCTGGCGTGAGCAACACCGCAGTAATTCGTTTTGCAAAAGCTCTCGGCTTCCATGGATTTTTAGAGTATAGGCGGGAGATCCGCAAGGAATATGTCCCTGCTCAGCGGGTATATGCATCTCTGCCTCTGATGGACCGGGATAACGACTATGTCCATTCCTATTTTCATAACCTGGATTTAGATATTCAGAATTTTTTTCAGCTGTTCCCTGCGGAAACGCTCACAGAGATGGCAGAAACCATCATCCATGCCCGCCGCGTGTACCTGATGGGATGCGGATCGGACGAGGTTGTGGTCCATTTTTTGAAAAACTATCTCAATGTCATGGGAATCTCCTGCACTGCCGTCACCGAAGAAGGGCTGGCTTTGCGGGAAAAAATGTTCTTATTGTCTCCTGATGACTGCGTCTTTGTGGTGGCCTTTCCCACCATGACAGAGAGCGAACGGTGGGTAAGCCGCTATGCCCACCGGAAGCAGGCCGCTCTGCTGACCCTGACCGATTCAGAAATAACAGCAAAGCAATTGGGCGCGGATCTGTTTGCCGTCATCAATGAGCGGGCAGATACCTTTTTTAATTCCTATGTGCTGCCTATGGCCTTTTGCAACGGACTGCTGCTGCGCATCTTTGAATTGAATCAGGACCGGGCAACTCAGGCCATGAGGGAATACCAGTCTTTATTTGAATAAAAAAATTTATATTATTTAGCGCAAAATTTTATTATTTATTTTTTGCAGCATCTGTGCTATACTCATCTCACACAGAAATAAATTTTTTCGAAAGGGACGAGGTGTTTTTGGTGAAATTAACAAAGGACAACTTGTATCAAACCGTAGACACACAGTATCAGGCGCATAAGGATTCTTTTGAGGCAATCTCAGACTATATTTTTCGGCATCCTGAAGTGGGCGGGGAGGAGATTCAGTCTGCCACATATCTGACTCAGGTACTGAAAAAGTATGGTTTTTCTGTGTCGAACCCCGCAGTACAGCTCCCCACTGCTTTTATGGCTCAGTATGGACCAGGCACCGGCCTGACCATTGCTTTTGTGGCTGAGTATGATGCACTGCCCGGCTTTGGCCCCAACGGCAGTCCGGGACACGCCTGCGGACACAACTGGATAGCCGCCACCATGTGCGCCTGTGCCATCTGCATGCGGGATGCCGCAGACAAGCTCGGCTGCCGCATCCAGGTCATCGGAGCTCCTGCGGAGGAGACCTTCGGTGCCAAATATGACCTGATCCAGGCCGGGGTGTTTCAAGGGGTGGACTTTGTCTTCCAGGCCCACCTGGATGAATTTAACTCGCTGGAAACACTTTCTCTGGCTATGAACTCCCTGGAGTTTGATTTCCACGGCTTCCCTGCCCACGCCGCCCAGAATCCCGAGAAGGGAATCAACGCTCTGGATGCGGTCATCATCATGTTCAACAGCGTGAACGCCATGCGCCAGCAGCTCCCCCAGAGCGCCCGCGTCCACGGGATTATTACCCACGGCGGCACGGCCACCAACACCATTTCGGAGTTTGCACAGTGCCGGTTCAGCATCCGGGCCAAAACCAAGGGTTATTTGGCCGAAATGCGCAGACGGCTGCTGAAGATTGCTGAGGGCGCCTCTTTAGCCACCGGCGCTGGTCTAAAATATCGGGACTATGAGAATCCCTTTGATGATATGATCAATGTAAAATGCCTGACCTCTCTGTGCCGGCATCACTTTGAGGATCTGGGTATTGAAGGCTTTGTACCAGAAGAACAATATCCCGGCTCTGGCTCTTCCGACATCGGAAATGTCAGCTACATCTGCCCCACTGTATACTGTGAGATCGCCCTGGAGGGTGAGGGTGATCCTGTAATAGTCCACGAAAAAAGTGCGCTGTCACTGGTCAACTCCCCCCGCGCAAGCAAGTTGATGGAAAAAGTTGTGCGGGCTTACACCTACAGTGCCATTGATCTGTGTCTGGATGACACACTGTGTCAGAAGGCCAGGGAGGAGCACCGGAAAAACGTGGAGCTGCATCAGTGGGAGGAGGCATAATTCCTCTTTCGCTGTTCAGGTGAGGGAAGGAGTCATATCCGTCGTATCGTCTTATTTTGGACGTGGTACTGATTCTGTTGCCCACAAAAGTATTTGCTATGCTGACCAAGAGGGTGTACTTACCCCAGCCAACAGCAGTGTTTTAAAGGTTTCTTCTACAAACCAGTTCACAAGTTACTTGAACCGTCCCTTTATCGCATCTTCATCTATCTGTATATTTTTTGACATGGTTTGCTGTCTCTTTTAGAATGATGTGCTCCGACGTTGTTCTACTTGAAGATCTGCAAATCATGTCTTTTTTATTTTTGCAGAGTTTTATACTTGAAATGTCCTCGCCAAAACCAAGTCGGAGTGTGCAGCAAAGCTGGCACAACTCCGGGATGCGCTGAAAGAACCTGCGCCGGACCAGCCTAAAACCGGAATCTTACTGGCCGATTGGCTGGACCTCTGGTATCAAGGATATAAAAAGCCAAACCTCCGCCCGAACACGCAGATGTCCTATGAACGGCGGATCTATCAGCATATCATCCAAGAGTTAGGGCAAATCCATCTGGACAAGCTGACCACCGCAGACATCCAGGAATTCTATGTATCCCTTAAAAAGGGTGGCCGGCTGATACGGACCGAGCTCTACGGCGAAGGACTGTTAGACCAGACCGTTCGCGGCATCCACACCATCCTCCATGCCGCGCTGGACAAGGCCGTGTAAGAAAAACTAATCTTCTGAAATCTTTCGGATGGATATAAGCTGCCATCTGCCAAGCCCAGATAAATGAAGGTCCTGACGCCAGAGGAAATCCAACGGTTACTGATCCAGGCTAGAAGCGCATGGCTCGGAACATCTACGCCGCCACCGAGGAGGAATGTGAGGAGAAGCTGGCTGAGCTGATCCGGGAAAAGTAAAATAAAACCGCCCTTTTTAGTATCACGGTCCCGCCGGTCAGCTTTCCTCCTAATCCGCCTGATCTGGGCAGGTCCTCCCCGCAGCCTCCAGATCCAGCAGCCGGCGCTTCCGCTCCAGGCCGCCGGCATATCCGGTCAGGCTGCCGTCCGCCCCCACCACCCGGTGGCAGGGCACCAGAACGGAGATCGGATTGCGGGCCACAGCCCCGCCCACCGCCTGGGCCGACATTCCAGACCGGCCCAGCTGCTCCACCGCACGCACGGCCAGTTCTCCATAGGTGATGGTGGCCCCGTATGGGATCTGCCGCAGCAGCCCCCACACGGTCTGCTGAAACGGGGTGCCGCTCCAGTGGATGGGCGGCTGGAACTCCGGCTCATGGCCGGAGAAGTAGCAGTCCAGCCACCGTTCCGCCTCCGACAGAAAGGGGTGCTCCCCCTCCCGGCCCCCGGGCTCCAGCCCCCGTCCAAAGTGCACCGCCCCCTGGAACCAGATCCCGACCAGACCCTCGTCATCCGCCGCCAACAGCATCTCCCCCAGGGGAGAATGGTATTCCTTCTGATATTGCACCGTAATTCCTCCTCTTTCTTGTCTTTTCCAGTCTCTTCCCGGAGCAGGAACCACCAGGAACCGGGTAGGTCACATCCGCCGGGACCAGCGCCCGACATTGACCATGTAAAAAATACAGTGCAGCACGATGGCCGCCGACACAAAGGCCACATACATCCCGCCCTGTGTCACCAGGGTCAGCAGCCACAGCCCCCACAGCAGATACAGGCTCCAGTACCAGCTGGAGTACGCCGCCTTCTCCCGGATGGTCACATTGCGCTCGTCCCGCTCCCCCCGCTCGATCTCCTTCCGCTCCTCCGGCGTCCAGTTCCGCTCCACACGAGCCATGATCAGGCGGGAACCGGCCACCCCGCCCAGGATCCCGGCCACTCCAAAGCACAGTCCGCTCACCGGAGGGGAGAGCCGTTCGCCCAGCACCAGCGCGCCGGCAAAGAGGCCCACGGCCACCCCCAGAACAGATCCCAGCAGCACAGTTTTCCTTTGAATATGTTTCATTCCAGCACCCTCCTGTCATGCCCGCCCCGGTGGAGCGGGTCTGTCATTCTTCCTCGTCAAACAGGAACACCGCCTCGATGGTCAGACCGAAATAGCGGGCGATCCGGTGGGCCAGCAGCAGCGAGGCGTTGTACCGCCCGCTTTCCAGTGAAATGATGGTCTGGCGGGTGACGTCCACCGCCTCCGCCAGCTCCGCTTGGGACAGCTTCCGCTCCTTTCGCAGCTCTGCGATCCGGTTGGTCACGCCATCACCTCCTCATTTGTAAAGCTTGCTTTACATTTCGGAGTATAACACCTCATGCAAGATATGTCAAGCCAACTTTACACTTTTCTCCTCTGGTCCGTTCCGCCCCTCCGCCGGACTGCCGCCCTTGTCCCACCGGAAGGCCCGTGGTATAATTGCTGAAATCAGCCCCGCAGCGAACTGTGGGGCAAAGAGAGGGCGGACTGTATGGATGACATTCTGATCGTAGAGGATGACCGTGCCCTCAGCCAGGGCATCCGGCTGGGCCTGGAGGGAGAGGGGCGGAGGTTTATCCAGGCGTCCACCCTGGCCCAGGGGGAGCGGGCCCTGGAGGAGCGGACCTTTTCCCTGGTGGTGCTGGACCTGAACCTCCCGGACGGCAGCGGCCTGGAGCTGCTCCGCCGCCTGCGGGCCCGCTCCGCTCTGCCTGTGCTCATTCTCACCGCCAACGACTTGGAGCTGGACCAGGTCACTGGTCTGGAGCTGGGGGCGGACGACTATGTGACCAAGCCCTTCTCCCTGGCGGTCCTGCGTGCCCGGGTAAACAACCTGCTGCGCCGCGCCCACTCCCGCAGAACCGTGCTGGAGCTGCCCCCCTTTACCTTTGACTTCCAGGAGATGACCTACACCCGGAACGGTGTCCCGCTGGAGCTGTCCCGGACGGAGCAGCGGCTGCTGCGCCTGCTGGCGGAGCACCGGGGGCAGACTCTACCCCGGGCGCGCCTGCTGGAGCAGGTCTGGGACGGCGGAGAATTTGTGGACGAGAACGCCCTGTCAGTGGCCGTGAACCGCCTGCGGGCCAAACTGACCGACGCCCCCATCCGGACGGTATACGGCGTGGGCTATGTGTGGGCGGTGGAGCCATGACGGTCCCGCTTCTGCTCCTCGCCCTCCTCACGGCCGCGGGGGGCGTCCTGTTCGGCCTGTACCACTGGCGGCGCGCCCGAAGGCAGGCGGACCGGCTGGACCGGATGCTGTCCCAGGCCATTGACAACAGCTTTTTGGAGGAGTCCTTCGACGAGTCCATTCCCTCCGCCCTGGAGGCCCGGCTGGCCCGCTTCCTGAACGGCTCCGCCGCCTCCGCCCGGGCCCTGGACGAGGAGCGGCGGCAGATCGCCGCCCTCATCGCTGACATCTCCCACCAGACCAGGACCCCCATCGCCAACCTGCTGCTGTACGCCTCTCTGCTGAAGGAAAGTCCCCTCTCCCCCGCCCAACAGGAGCAGCTCCGCGCCCTGCGGGGCCAGGCGGAGAAGCTGGCGTTCCTGATGGAGGCCCTGGTGAAGTCCTCCCGGCTGGACGCCGGGGTCCTCACCCTCTCCCCGGCCCTCCACCCCATTCAGCCCCTGCTGGAGGACGCGGCCGCTCAGGATGCGGCCACAGCCGCGGAAAAGGGGATCTCCCTCACCGTCCAGCCCTGTACCGGCTCCGCCCGCTTTGACGCCAAATGGACCTCGGAGGCCCTGTTCAACGTGGTGGACAACGCCCTGAAGTACACCCCGCCCGGGGGCAGAGTCACCCTCTCCGCCGAGTGCTATGAATTATTTTGCCGCATCCGGGTCACGGACAGCGGCCCCGGCATCCCAGAGGAGGAGCAGGCTCAGGTCTTTTCCCGCTTCTACCGGGGCGCGGCTGTGCGGGAGCAGGATGGGCTGGGCCTGGGCCTCTATCTCACCCGGCGTATCCTGATCCGGCAGGGCGGCTATCTCCGTCTCTCCTCCCGGCCCGGGCAGGGCAGTGAGTTCTCCCTCTATCTTCCTCTGGAATAGGGGTCACCTGGCCTTTTTGTCGATCCATTCCGTGCGGAACTTGGAGTAGACGATCTTCTGTTCACTGTACAGTCCGTAGTACCCGGAGAGCATATAGGACACTCCGCAGCATACTGCGTACAGGGTCAGGCTCTCCCCGCCGAACAGCTCAAAAGCCAGCATCAGCGCCGTCATGGGACAGTTGGTGGCCCCGCAGAACACCGCGGCCATGCCAAGCGCCCCGCCAAAGCCGTGGGGAAGGCCCAGCAGCGGCCCCACCGTGGTTCCAAACGCCGCCCCAGTAAACAGCACCGGTACGATCTCCCCGCCCCGAAAGCCCGCGCCCAGAGTCAGGGCGGTAAACAGGATCTTCATCAAAAATGCCTCCGGGATGGTCTCTCCAGCCAGCATCCGGCGGATCACCCCATCCCCCGCGCCGTTGTAGTCCTGACTGCCCACCAGCAGGGTGAGGGCCAGCACCAGTGCTCCCCCGGCGGCAGCCCGAAGAAGGGGGTTGGGGAAATATTTGGCGTACAGCTTGGGGGCAGTGTGGAGCACCTTACAGAACAGGATGGACACCAGGGCGCACAGGAGCCCCAGCGCCGCCGTCTGCACCATGGAGACCGGCCCCAGCCCCAGCACCCGGCCGATCTCATAGCCCGGGCTCTGGTGCAGGCCGAATCCCTGGGCCACCTGAAGGGCGGTCAGGGAGGCCACCACACAGGGCACCAGCGCCGCGTAGTACATCACGCCCACGCTCACCACCTCCATGGAGAAGCACACCGCCGTCAGCGGGGTGCCGAACAGGGCGGAGAAAGCGGCGGACATCCCGCACATCACCATCACCCGGCTGTCCTTGGCGTCCAGGCGGATCTCCCGCCCCACCCAGGCCGCCATGGAGCCGCCCAGCTGAAGGGCCGCCCCCTCCCGCCCGGCGGAGCCGCCCACCAGGTGGGTCACAATGGTGGACAGGAAGATCAGCGGCGCGGTGCGCAGCTTCAGCGGCTCCGCCTCCCGCACCGCGGCCAGCACCAGATTGGTCCCCTGGTCCTTCTCCATCCGGCACACCCGGTACAGCAGCACGATGGCCATTCCCCCAACTGGGAGCAGCCACAGGATCCAGGGCTCCCGCGCCCGCAGCTCCGCCGCCCAGTCGATCCCCAGGTGGAAGGCAGCCGCCACGCCCCCCACCAGCAGTCCGATCCCCGCCGAGTACAGCAGCCACTTGAGGAACCGCATCCCCTGCTTCGTCCAGCGCCCCAGCCGGCTCTCTGTTTGTTCCATCTTTCTCTCTCCTTTTCCGGTGTGCGCCCTCTGCACCCCCGTTGTCTCTCTCCGTCTGTGCGGCCCAGCCCGCCCGTCCCCGGCCATCCCGCTTCGGAGGACTGTCCGACTTGTCACCGCTATTGTACCACAGCCCCAGCACGGAGGAAAGCCTCTGCCCGCTCTGAGGGGATTTTCCGCTTTGCTCACAACAAGCGCATCCGCAACCGAAGGATCAGCCGGGTTTCTGCGTATCGCGGCAATCAAACACAATCGCTGGTCATTCCGCAATCCAGACGCGACCACCTCCCATAACAGATCAATCCCCCACAAGCTGGCAGAACGAATTTCGGTTCTGCCAGCTTGTGGGGGATCTCTTTTTACTTCTGCATATGATTAAAAGTTAGACTTTAGCGGCGTATTTTGTATTATTTTTCAGAAAGTTTCTTGTTTTCTGCGCCTTTTACCTGGCGGCGTTCACTGTATTTATATCATCTATATTTTTCATATATACATGAAAAATATGTTATTTTATTCTGTATCTTGCTGTGGTATTTTAGAGACACCCTCTTCTTTTTTATTCAAAACAACTAGACTGATGTGTGTCTTTTAAGGAGGAAAAACTATGGGAAAAATCGGAACCAGCGAATTGCTCCTCATCCTGCTGGTGGCCCTGTTGATTTTCGGCCCGTCCAAGTTGCCTGTGCTGGGCAAACTGGCAGGAAAGGCGATCGGCACTCTGCGGCATTACGCGGACAGTGCCAACTGGGATGAGTGGATGGAGGAAAGTGAAACGCCGGCTGACACCGCAAACAGGTCCAGCCAGGCCGCTCCTGAGGCTACTGATACGCAGGCCACCGCTGAGCAGGCCGTCTCAAAAGCATCCACGGACCCAGTTTCTTAACGTAAAACACAATCATTCACTTTGGAGGTATTGACCATGTTTGGACGACTTGGCACCACAGAGCTTCTACTTATTTTGGGCATTGCCCTGTTGATTTTCGGTCCCACAAAGCTCCCAAAGCTGGGCAAGGCCATTGGACAGACCATCAGCAACTTTAAGCGCAGCAGCACTGCCGCTGAGCAGGGTGAGATGAAACAGGACACGAAAGAGGACTGACCATGCCCGCCAACTGTTGCAAAAATGGGCAGGCAGTCATCGAGGGTGCAGCCCGTCCTGCCCGGCAGCGACGGGGCAAAATGCGGGGCCTTTCCCCTGTCCATAAACAGGATACCGTTCCAGACGGAGGGCGGATGTCCCTGTTGGATCATCTGAGCGAACTGAGAAAACGGCTCTTCGTATGTGTGGCCTGTTTTCTGATCTGTTTATCCGCCTGTCTCAGCCAGGCGGAGTGGTTCACCAATCAGATGCTTGCCCGCGGCCAGCACTTCTCCTTCGTCTATATTGCTCCAGCGGAGCTTTTCATGTCTTATATCCAGGTGGCTCTGGTGGGTGGGATCGTAGTTGCCGTCCCTGTCATTGTCTTTGAGCTGTGGCAGTTTATCAGCCCCGGACTCCGCCGGCGGGAAAAGCTCTGCTTCGCCGTGGTGTCTTTGGTGGGGCTGATTCTGTTCGGCCTGGGCGCGGCGTTTGCCTTTCTGATCGTCCTGCCCATCCTTCTGGGATTTTTTGCCCGCCTGAATACCACCGGAACGGTGACTGCGATGGTGTCCGTGCAATCCTATATCAGCTATATGCTCTCTACCATGGTCACCTTCGGCACGCTCTTTGAGACGCCTGTGGTCTTGGTAGCCATAACCGGGCTGGGTCTGGTCAAGCCTCAGACCCTGCAAAAAAACTTCAAATATGTGATCCTGATCATCCTGACGGTCGCCGCGATTATTACACCGCCTGATGTCACTTCACAGGTCCTGGTGGCGGTCCCGCTGATCGTCCTGTTCTACGCAAGCATTATCCTTTGCAAAATCATCTTCCACCGCCGCCTGAAACGGGAGGCCGGGAAAGCCTAAACAGAAGGTCCGATCCCGTTCTCTGGACCGGGTTGCGTGATATTTACCAACAGTAAAAGGAGGAAGTACTATGGGAAGAACAGAGGCTAACAACGGCATTACCCGCCGGGACTTTGTCAAGGGCCTGGCTGCCGGGGCGGCCGGCCTCGGCCTGGTCTCGATCCTGCCCGGCGGAATCATCTCTGCCGCCGCAGCTGACACCAAGAAGGAGGACGTCGGCAAAAAGGGGGACGGCATCTATATTGATGGCGTGGCAGAGAATTTGAAGGGAAAAAAATACACCCTGGAATTCGTTCAGCCAATCAAATTGGTGGCAGTACACGGCGGCAAGGTGCAGACCGAGGGCACCTGGCGCACCAGCAACAAGCACCTGGTCTCCGTGGACCCCGACGGTACTGTGGTAATGCGCGACGGCGTGGGCGGCTATGATGTCATGGTTTCCTGGAGCTTGGGTAAGGATGCCTACGAGGTCACGTTCCACACCGGTCAGACGGCCGGCGCTCACTCGATCGAAGTGGACACTCCCATCACCCGCGGCACATTTATGATCCGTCTGGCCCGATACTTCGGCTGGCCCCACTATAACGCGGTCATGGATGACGGCACTGACATCGATGACAAGGGCAATGTGATGAAGACTGAGCGGGTGCGCAACTTCTATGATGTGACTGGAAACGCCGACTATGTCAAGCCAATCGAATCCGCGCTGGACATGGGCGTGCTCTCCGCCAAAAGCTCCGGGGACTGCTTCTATCCCATGTCCGTTATGACCCGCGAGGATGCCGCCGTTATCATCGTCAGTGCCTATCACATGAAGAAGCTGGATACCGACTATATCTCTGCCTTCTCCGATTATAGCAAAGCCAGCAAAGAGGGAAAGGAAGCGCTGAACATCCTGGTGGGGCGCAGCTTTATGCGTGGGCGCACCAACTCCACGTTGAATCCCACCGATGGTATCACCGATACCGAGGCGCGCATCATTCTGGACAACATCAACCGTAAGGTCACCGCCCCTGTGTGGTCCATGCCGGTCAGCAACCGCAGGTTCGTCCGGGTCCGTCCCGAGTGGTTCACGGCCACCAAGGGCGCCACCGTACATTGGCGTGTGAAGGTGGATCAATACTCCCACCCTGAGTTGAAGGGCCTGTTTGTTCAGGACCGCGGCGTGGGTGTGTATGTAGGCACCGGCTGGAGCGACTGGTTCGACTACATTCCCGGCTATTCCACCGACCCATGCTTCGGTCTGAACAATAACAAGGACCTGCCTTATCACGCCATCTGGCTTCTGGCCGAGTGCGAGTGCTATGCCACCAAGCCCGGTATGGAGGACAGTCCCGTGACCAGCTTCAAGTGGCGGATCGAGCGGCCCGCATGGCACGACTTTGCCTTCGACAAGCTGCATGAGGCTGGTCCCAGCTACCCCGCCGTCTACCGTTTCTTTGATAACTTCCAGGCTGCCGCCTACTACATTGAGGGCAGCAAAATGGGTATCCTGTTCGATGGCCTGATGCCCACCTGCACCTCCACCACACTCCTTGACCGTGTCAAGGAGATTGCCACCAAACCTTTTGTCTTCGTCATGGGCCATAATCATGGTGACCACAACGGGACGATGCCTGACTTTTATGAGGCCGGAATGGACATCTATTTCTGCGACCGTGTCGGCCCTGAGAACGGCGACTGGACCATTCAGGTCTATAATAAGAAGTACACCAGCGGTAATCCCATCATTGACCAGGAGCGCAAAGGCAAGTACACCGGGAAAAATATCCATATGATCGATGAGGGCTACATCTTTGACTTGGGCAACTGTAAGTTCGAGGTCGTTCACCTGCCCGGCCACGAGGACGCCTCCATTCTGCTGTACAGCCGCGAAACCGGCCTGCTGTTCTCCTCTGACATCTATGCGGTCAACCGTTACTGGGTGGCCGACAATACCGGTGCTTCTGGAATCAAGCAGGACCTGCTGCTGTCCCTCCACCAGCAGCTGATGGACATCTACACTAAGGATGGCGGTGTGGTCAAGGAACTATACACCGGCCACAACCGGATCGGCTGCGGCGGCGACTATCTGATTATGTGGGAGCAGTGTCTGCAAAAGTTCGTAAATTACGGCGGCGCCGCCCTGACTGACAACCGCCGTGGCGACGGCGCCCTGATGTCTCAGGATGGCAACGAGTACGAGACGCTGAACTGGACCGGCCTGACCCAGAGTGGACAGCAGATCCGCGCCCAGTACAAGGGGCAGTACGACGGCCAGACCTACTACCGGCTTGAGATTGACCGCACCGGAAAACACGACGTCCCCGAATCCGGACTGTACTTCGATTACAAGACCAATGCCCACCTGAGCAATATCTCCTTCCTGGATGCCACCCTGGTGGGCCACGACTTTCGGTACAAGACCGGTATGAAGGATGAAAACGGCAAGGACCTGGCTGATGTAAAACTGGCCGATGGCCGCCTGAAGTACGCGATACCCAACAAGTTTGTTCCCTTTGACTATCAATACGACGTCAAGGTCGGCAAGGGCCAGTCCACCGCCACCTTCACCCCTGTCGCTATGTCGGAGTGCATCAAGGGCATGACTGTCAACGGCAAGGCCACCTCCAGCCGCTGCCCTGTTCAGGTCAGCACCTCCAAGCCCGCCACCATTGTGGTCACCGGCCCAGACGGCAAGACCCAGCAGACCTATACACTCAACTTTATCAAGGGCTGATTCTATCCTTTCTTTATATATACCGCAAATGCGGCGGACCGCCCCCGGTTTTCCGGGGGCGGTCCGCCGTATCTGAAACCTTTAGAATATAGCGGGACGATCCAGTACTCCAGACTGGACAACTGATAAAATATAGTTGCGAAAATCTTTGGCGCGTGGAGAAAGTATCCGCGTGCGGGAGGTCACCATATAAAAGTCCCGATAGGCACATGAGTCGCTGATTGGCTTTAAAACTGCGCCAGTAACCATCAATTGTGGATTATGAGGCAGAATAGAAAGTCCAAAGCCGCAGGCAACAAGGTTTGCAATCGAGTAGTCTTCCCCCATCCTGCACATAATGATCGGCTCCAGTCCTTGCCCCGCAAGAAGGCTCTCCAAATAGTGTGTTTTATCCACCGAAAGGATCAACGGATACTGGCTGATTTCCTGTAACGAAACGCTTGTATGATTACTTAAAGGATGCTTTGGAGGAAGCAGCAGCGACAAGGGACAGCGAACCAGATGGTGAAAGCGAAGTTCTGGTTGATTACTGATATAGGAACAAAAGCCAATCTCGCTGAGTCCCTCTTTCACATCGTTGATTACCGACGGAGTATTTCCCTGGCGAAACTGAAACGCCGCCTGATTGGGGAGTTGACGATCCATATATCCCCGCAATAAACGGGGAAAGTAAATATTCGCAACGGCATAAATGAGAGAAACATCGATCGAGCCTTTTTCTGGATCGAGCAGTTCACGAACATGATCGATTCCGGTATTGAGCTCCTGCATTGCAGAAAAAATATGTTCCGCAAAGATCCGCCCAAAACGGCTGAGAACAACATTGCGGCCCTGCCGTTCAAACAAGGGGGTACCTAACTCCAATTCCAAAGAATTGATCGCCCTGCTTAATGTAGGCTGACTGATTCCCAACAGCTCAGCTGTACGCTGATAGTGCTGTGTGCGGGCAAGAATCTCAAAATACTGTAACTGATGAAGTGTCATAATGTACAGCGGATATGCTGTTTCCTCCCCTTCTGAACAAATCCCATAGCCATTATGCTATGAATACTGGAGATAAATGCAGTTGTTTTTTCTTCGCACTGGCAGTACCATAATTATAGCATACCACATAAAAATCGCAAGATAATGATTTGTATTTTTAGAATATACATTCAACAAAAGGGGGATCACAATGAAAAAAAGTGTTGTTACAATCGGTACGGTAGGCGCTGGATATGCTGCTTACCTGCACGGAAATGGCTATGAAAAGGTCAGTGGTATTTCTGTCCGTTTAAAAACAGTATGTGACCTGAATTTAGATCTGGCTAAGAAAGTGCAGGAGCGTTATGGGTATGAGCAGACCTCCTGCGACTACCGAGAGTTGCTGGCCGATCCAGAAATTGATGTCATCGACATTGTTTTGCCTCCGTTTCTCCACACAAAGATCGCTATGGAGGCTATGGAGGCAGGAAAGCATGTAATCTGCGAAAAGCCTCTGACTGGCTACTTTGGCAATCCAGGCCAAGAAAATATTGGTACCACGGTGCGAAAAAGCGAGATGTACCGGCAGTGTCTGGAGGAGATGGATCTTCTGAAGGAAGTGGTCGAGCGCACGGGCAAAAAGTTTATGTACGCGGAAAACTTCGTCTATGCCACACCAGTCCAGAAGGCTGCGGAAATCATTCGCGCAAAGAAGACCAAGCTTCTGTTTATGAAAGGTGAGGAAAGCTTAAAGGGCTCCAGCAGCCCTGTGGCCGGCAAGTGGAACAAAACAGGTGGCGGCACTCTGATGAGAACAGGGACCCATCCGATGGGCGGTATGCTGTGGCTGAAGCAGCAGGAAGCCAATGCCCGCGGAGAAAACATCACCATTCAAAGTGTAAGCTGCGACGTTGGGTGTGCAACCCAATGTCTTACCGAAGAAGAACACAGACATATTTCTGCCCGCCCCGAGGATGTGGAGGACTACGGCATAATCAGCGTGACCTTTTCCGATGGCACGAAGGCACTCTGCATCGCCAGTGACACTGTGCTGGGCGGTACAAAAAATTATATTGAAGTATATGGGAACAATGCGGTGCTGAATTGTAATATTACACCCACTGATCTGCTCAACACATATTTTTTGGATGAGGACGGTTTGGAGGATGTAAATATCTCTGAAATGCTCCCCCGCAAATTGGGCTGGAACAAGGCGTTTGTCAGCGATGAAATGATCCGCGGATATATTGGCGAGCTGCAAGACTTTGTTGAAACTGTCGCCTATGACCGCGAGCCAACCTCCAATTTCACTCTCGCATACGACGTGACCAAGGTCCTTTATGCTGCCTATCAATCAGCAGAAGAAGGACGAAGGATCGAATTCTAAGCACACCAGACCGCTTTATAAGACCGATGGACCAGCCTGTAAAGAATCCGGTCAGTGACACTCTATTGAAGCCAAGAATCAAAAAGGCATGGCCCGGAACGCCAACGCATTCCGGACCATGCCTTTTTGCCGTTCAGCGGGGGCAGAGGCCCATCCCTACCTGCCCCACCCGGAGGCACTCTTGAGAACAAAAGCTGTACCGGATTTCAAAATACAGAAACTCCGCACAGTTTCTGGCTGTATTGGCACACGCCCCGAAGATCAAAGCATGGCGGGCAGAATACAGCGTACCGGGGGATCATCCCATGTTGTGTTCTGCGAAGTATGCCTTTGCCGTCTCCAGGCAGCGGCGGGCGTGACCCTCCACACCAAGCTCCTCAATCCGCTTCAGGTTTGGGAGTTCGATGGACAAGGGCAGTTCAGGAAGGGCAGATACCATCCCGGCAATGTCTATTGCACCTTCTCCGGGGTACATCCGGCCCGCCCGGGCGGTAAAAACCATCAAAGGATCGTTGATATCACTCAAAACCGGGTCGCCGTCCGGGCCTGCTGGTCCATCACATAGATGGATAAAGCGGAAGTACTTCGGATCAGTCCTGCCCAGTTCAGAAGCGGTCACGCCAGCCCGCCCAGCATGAAGCGTATCGACCATCAGGAACAGGTTATCACAACCGACCTGATCCACCAGTGTCATCCCCTCCTGAAGATTGCGCACGCCAGCCCAAGGAAGGAACTCTACATTGTAGTTCAATCCATACCTTTTAGCCATCTCAGCAATTTTCCCGACCTGCTGGGTGTAGTAGCCCTTGTCCCGGGTCCAGACGCTTCCCAGAACGTCAGTCCCACCCAGACGGGCAGCAGCCTCAAATGCAGGCTCATACTCACTGATCTCTAAATCGGGACGGACCCGGGCCAGCTCAATATCCATCAGCGGTATGTCATATTCTTTCAAGGCCCACTGAACAGCTTCAAACAGCTTTTGATCCTTGTGCAGCAAGAACTCAGGCTCACCAGGCAGGTGCATAGGGATGGTACGCAGGCTTACAAAATCATAGCCGGCCTCTTTGGCAATCCGGATCTGGTCCACAGGCTGAGTCCCGGGAATCGTCAGATATGCGAGGGAATACTGTTTCATATTGCGTCCTCCTACTATCAGCTCTTCTGGGACAAGAATGTTTTGACGGTATCCTGGATATGACGGGCATTCAGTCCAAATTCCTCCAGCAAGGCAGCGCCAGGTCCAGAATGTCCAAAGACATCATTGACACCGATGCGCCGTACTGGTACTGGACAGCGCTCACTCAGGCAGGAACATACCGCTTCGCCCAGTCCTCCGATCACACTGTGCTCCTCACAGGTAACGATCCGGCCACAGTCCTGCGCAGCCTGAACGACTAATTCCTCATCCAGGGGTTTAATGGTACACAGATGGATCACACGCACCCGGATACCCTGCCCGGCCAAAGCGAGTCCGGCCCGGAGCGCTTCACAGGTCATCAGCCCTGTGGAGATAATGGCGGCATCGGAACCGTCCATCAGGACCTCGCCTTTCCCAACCGCAAACTCGAAATCCTGCTCATCATGAAATACAGGTACAGGAAGCCGGCCGAAACGTAGATAGACCGGCCCATAGTGCTCGTAAGCCGCCCGTACTGCCGCCCGTGCCTCCACATCATCTGCCGGACACATGACAACCATTCCCGGGATGGAGCGCATCAGGGCAAAGTCCTCGCAGCACTGATGAGAAGCACCGTCCTCACCCACAGAAAGTCCGCCGTGGGTGGCACAGATCTTGACATTCAGCTGGGGATAGCCAATAGAATTGCGTACCTGCTCAAAAGCCCGGCCGGCGGCAAACATGGCAAAACTGGATGCAAAAGGGACCAATCCCATCGCGGCGGCCCCCGCAGCCACACCCATCATATTTGCTTCCGCAATTCCGCAGTCAAAGTGGCGGTCAGGGAACTCTTTGCGGAAAATAGCCGTCTTGGTGGCGGCAGCAAGGTCCGCGTCAAAGACCACAACGTCCGGGTGCTCCCGTCCAAGTTGAGTCAAAGCGTCACCATAGCCCTCCCGGGTGGCGATTTTTTTAACCTCTTCCATATTACAGCGCCTCCAATTTCTCCAGCCGGGTACGGAGTTCATTCATGGCACGGGCATACTCCTCGTCGTTAGGAGCTTTTCCGTGCCAGCTTGCCTGGTCCTCCATAAAGGAGATCCCCTTGCCCTTTACAGTGGACATAATAATAGCGCTGGGAACTCCCTTAGTCGTGCGGGCCTTCAAAAAAGCGGATTCCATCTGCCCAAAGTCATGACCATCGATTTCCTCAACAGCAAATCCGAAGGACTGAAGCTTTTCCGGGATGGGGTAGGGACTCATGACCTGGTCTACCCGCCCGTCGATCTGAAGCAGATTATTGTCAATGACCACGCACAAATTGTCCAGCTGATAGTGGCGGGCAAACATAAACGCTTCCCAAGGCTGTCCCTCCTGAATCTCGCCATCTCCAAGCAGCGTATAGATCCGGCACTTCCTACCCTGATGCTTTGCCGCCAGCGCCATGCCAGCGGCAGCGGAGACTCCCTGTCCTAGGGATCCAGTGGACATATCCACACCGGGCACGGAGTTCATGTTGGGATGCCCCTGAAGGCGGCTACCGATCTGCCGTAGGGTCTTCAATTCCTCCTTTGGGAAGAAGCCGCGTTCTGCCAGAGCAGAATACAGTCCCGGGGCTGTATGTCCCTTGGACAAGACAAAGCGGTCACGGTCCTGCCAGGCCGGGTCGGAGGGATCGACATTCAACTCTTTCATGTACAGGTAAGTAAATAGGTCCGCTGCGGACAGACTTCCACCCGGGTGCCCGGAGCAGGCGGAATGGGTAGCCTCTATGATGCCCATACGCACCTTACAGGCGGCGCATTCCAAGGTGTTTTTTTCTTCTCTGGTCATACAAAATTCCTTTCTGAAATGGAGAAAACGCAGGCCGCCCGATCAGAGCGGCCTGCGTTTCGGTTTATGATCCGTCATTGGGACGCCTTCGATTTCACGTTTATCGTTTCCCGTCCAAAACGGTGTTCAGCACACAGATCGCGCACTTTTCCTGAGCGGGGTGGCTGGTGCCGCAGATCGGACAGATGATCATCTGATCATCCTGAGCCTTGAACAGCTCTACACGTCCGCAGTGGGGGCAGGCGTAGATATCCACGTGAAAGCGCTGAGAAAACAGTGTACTTCCCATGGGGTAGGAGCCTTTTTGCAGCTCCAGCTCACTGCCACAGCGCAGGCAGCTTTTGACGTTGTTCACCTGTTCAGACATACGCTCTCATCCTTATATGATAGAGTAGTAGTGATTAAAGCCCCTCTCCAAGGGCTGTGCTACACTGCAAGGAATGCCGTGGACTGGCGCTCATATTCTATTACAAGATGCTTCAAGAAAGATTCCAACCACAGCTTCTTTCTTCCAGAGTACGATCAGGCATTGTGAGACTTGGAGTGGCTGGGGGCAATATACCGGCCGTTCTCCTTCTTGACCAGCTTGCCTTCCTTGACCAGTTCATTGGGGCTGTAAATGTCGTTGATGTTCCAGCAGCCAGGGGTTGGCACCACAATATTCTCCATGGGGGCCTCGACCAGGAAGGGACGGCCGGCCTTGTTGGCCTCAATGGCCTTCTCCAGGGCAGGCTTAAACTCCTCGGCAGAGTTAATTCGAATGGACTCAACACCGTAGTCCTTGGCCACACCAGCCCAGCAAGGGGTGTAGCGCTCGCCCTTTGCGTCATAGAAGACAGTGCCAAATTTGGTCTTATAGTTGGCATTCTCCAGGCCGGCAATGGTACCAAAAGCAGCGTTGTTCATCACCACCCAAGTACAGGCAATTCCGTGCTCCACAGCGGCGGCCAGGCAGGAGGGATTGATGCCGAATCCACCATCGCCAGTGAGGTTCAGCACGATCTTGTCTGGAGCAGCTATCTTTCCGCCCAGAACAGCGGAAGGACCAAAGCCCATGGTGGCCAGGCCGGAGGAGTGGTGGATGGTGCCAGGCAGAGTGATGTCAAATTCCTGGGCCACACCGTTTTTGTTCCAGCCCACATCGGTGAAGATGATGGCGTCCTCCGGGATAACCTCCTTCACGTCCTTCAGAATGCGCTGGGGGGTCATGGGGAAGCGGCTGTCGCTGGCGATGGACTCATTAGACTTCTTGAAGTCGGCTTTGGCCTTGGCAATTTGGGCGCGCAGTTCGGGATTGCTCTTGCCCTTGGGGCAGATCTTCTTCACTTCTTCCAAAATCTGCTGAAGACCAATCTTTAGATCGCCGATAGCGCCGATCTCCACGGGGTAGTTGCGGCCGATCTCACCGGGATCGATGTCGATTTGGAGAAAGGTGGTCTTTTCAGGGTCAAAGGTGACACCCTGGTACCAGCTGGAGCTGTCAGCCTCGCCGAAGCGGGTGCCCAGGCCCAGGATCACATCGGCATTTGCAGTCAGGGAGTGGGTGAACTCCAGACCCCAGAAACCAGTCTGACCGATCATCAGGGGATGCAGGTCAGACAGGCAGCCCTGACCGGCCAGAGTGCGGGAGACGGGGATGTCCAGGAACTCAGCCAGAGCGGCCAGCTCCTCAGATGCCTGAGAGAGGAGAATGCCGCCGCCGGCATGGAGCACAGGGTTCTTGGCATCGACCAGCTTCTTGGCGATGGCCTTGGCGGCCGCGGGATCCAGGCCGGGACACATGGTGACAGAGCTATCCTGATAGGTGCGGGCCCACAGGTCCTCCTCCATTTCGCGGGAAAACATATCCATGGGGACATCAACCAAAACCGGGCCGGGACGGCCGGACTCCGCCATACGGAATGCCTTGTCCAGGATATAGGGCAGAGACTCCACATCATCGACGCGCCAACAGCGCTTACACACGGGCTCCAGCATTTTGTATTGATCCCCGTCGGCGTGCATATTGACCTCCTGGTGGGGATGGCGGCCAAAGTAGTAGCTGGGCACGTCACCGGCAATGACGACCATGGGGATGGAATCCAGAGATGCGTTGGCTACGCCGGTAATCACATTTGTCAAGCCGGGACCCAAGTGGCACATGACCACGGCGGCCTTGTGGGTTACGCGGGCATAGCCATCGGCGGCGGTGGAGGCGATGGCCTCATGCCGGGTGCCGATGTACTCAATTTTCTTGCTCCGAGACAGGGCATCCAGCATACCGATCACGGTGTGGCCGCACAGGCCGAACAGCTTGGTCACACCGCGGCGTTCCAGATAATCCACCAGCAAATCAGATACAAGTTTCTTGCTCATATATTAAAATCCTCCACACGATGTATGATTTAATTTTTTTGTGCCGCAATTTCGTTCAGCTTGTTGGCTACGGCGCCGTAGCCGGAGAAGAAGCTGCACAGCAGGGGCGTTTTTACATCCTTCAGATCGGGGAGCAGGGCGCGCATAGAAACCTGCGCCATTACAATTGCGTCATACCCCATCTGATCCAGCTTGCGGATACTCTCCATCAAAATACGGTTATGCTCCTCAGGATGACCGGCCTGGAGGGCATCCCAGGCGGGGTTCTGGAGGTACTGGATGCACTCCATCTTCTTGCCTTGCTCTGCGCCCACTTTTTCAATCAGCCGCTGGCTGGGGCCGAGGGTGGTCTCCAGAGTGGCGATCAGGGCGATCTTGGTACCCAGACGGACTGCCTCCTTGGCCATGGGCAGATCCACCTTCATTACAGGGATATGGACCTCTTTCTCATAGATGTCCGCCACCTCGCCCACAGTGGAACAGGAGTTGACAATCAGATCCGCGCCGGAAATCTCCGCCGCCTTGGCGTAAAGAGTCATCCGGTCAATGACGGCCTGCGTAGGGCCACCATTGGCACGGACGTCAGCCAGAAGCGTACTATCAGTAATGAATTCCACCTGAACGCCAGGAACACGCTCCTTTAGAAACGCCACAGTATCTTCCCGCTTGGCGAAACTGGTCTGCAAAATACATACATGAGGTGCTGCCATTGAAATCTTCCTTTCTTCTTGGGAATTCTGCTATCTTCCCACTGCTTCTTTCAGGAAACGGCAGGTGGCCGCCGCCTCCACGGCAAAGCTCTCTCTGCTTTTTGGAAAGCCCTCCATACTGATGCCGCTGTCATAATGGAGCTTTTTTAATGCCTCGAAATAGACGGGATAGTAGGCATCCTCTGTCCAGTCCTTGGGAAAGCCACGCTTATCAAACCGTGCGAAATGACTGTGGACCAGGTACTCTTTCCCATCCCGCACCAGGCTGTCCACTGTGTCCCGCTCCATTTTCAGGTGGTAATAGTCCTGCAAACAGCGGATGTTGGGGTGGCCTGCCGACTTGGCCAGGGCCACCACATCGGCAAAGGTGTTGAGCAGATTGGTCTCCTGCTGGTTATTTGGCTCCAGAGCGATGATGATGCCCCGTTTTTCCGCCTCATCTCCTATTTCGACACACCATTGGCACATCTGGTCGAGTGCCTTCTCCCTGGCAAAGCCCTCCGGACAGCACTTGGACCAAGGACTACCTAACACCACATACCGGCAACCCAGCTGTTGTGCCCATACCAGAGCCTTCTGATAGAAGTCCCGCACCCGGGGCTTGTCAACTTTGGCTCCCACCAGTTGGATTTCCCGGATAAAGAAGTTGTTGCAGGCATATACCGGAAGACCCACATCCCGCAAATACACGGCCATCTCCTCAAACTCGACCTGGCTCTGATTCACAACCTGTCCAATCGGCAACTCGATATAGTCATAGCCTGCCTGTTTAATCTCTGGAGCGTACCAGGCTCCAGGGTCCCCGCTGTCCTTGGGAAGCATATTGACGCAGCATCCGATCAACATAAACCGTTCTCCTTGTGTATCATGTGGGATCCCTGGCGCTGTTATATGTTACTTGCGGGCCACCAGCGCCTTGGCCTTGGCCACGATGGAATCCACATCCATGCCGTGGTCCTTATAAATCAGCTCAGGATCTCCAGATTCGCCGAAGCGATCCTGGATGCCCACAATCTCTATGGGGACAGGCTGGTTCTGCACAACGACCTCGGATACGGCGGAACCAAGGCCGCCATAAATGGAGTGGTCTTCAATCGTCATGATGGCACCGGTCTCGACAGCGGCCTTCAATACAGCCTCGCTGTCCAAGGGCTTAATGGTTGCCATATCCAAAACGCGGACTTGGATCCCCTGCCCTTTCAGAATCACGGCAGCATCCAGCGCCTTCTTCAGCATGATGCCGGAGACGATCATGGTCATGTCCGTGCCGTAGTCAACCACGGTATTGGCCTTGCCCCACTCAAACCGATAGGAGGCGGGATCATACAGGTCAGCCACCGGATTGCGGTGCAGCCGGACATACAAAGGACCCTTGAAGTCAACCGCGGCGTGAGCCAGTGCCTTAGCAGCCACGGCGTCTGCGGGCTGCACCACGGTCATGTTGGGGAAGGAACGCATAATGGACACATCCTCAATGGCGGCGTGTGTCGCGCCGTCACCGCCCACCTGCAAACCGGCGTGAGTGCCGATGATGGTGACATTCAGGTTGGGATAACAGACAAAGGTGCGCACCTGCTCGCAGGCACGCATAGAGGCGAACACCGCGAACGTGGCCAGGAACACTTTGTTTCCGCAGGAGGCCAGGCCCGCGGAGGCGGCGACAAGGTTTTGCTCGGCAATGCCGAAGGAAAATTCACGGTTGGGAAAATACTTCCCGAACTTCTCCAGACCACAGGTCTTGGTATCAGCATTACACACCACAAATGTTTCATTTGTCTTGGCGATCTCAATGATTTCTTGGCCGAAGGCCATGCGAGTTGCAAGTGTCCTGGCCATTATACAACGCCCCCCTCTTTGATCTCAGAAATGGCTTTAACCATCTGCTCGTCGTCCGGCGCGGAGCCGTGCCAGGCGCTGTCGTCCTCCATAAAGGAGACGCCCTTGCCCTTTACCGTGCGCATCAGAATCACGGTGGGATGGCGCATGGTCTTGGCGGTATGCAGTGCGGTGAGCACATCCTTCATGTTGTGCCCATTTACCTCCACCACATTCCAGCCAAAGGCACGCCACTTGTCCCCCAGAGGCTCCACCGTCATAATGTCGTTGACCCAGCCGTTGATCTGAACACCATTGCAGTCTACAATGGCAACCAGGTTTTTCAGGTCGTGGTGGCTGGCAGCCATAGCCGCCTCCCAGACCATTCCCTCCTGGATCTCGCCATCGCCCAGCATGACGTAGGTCATGTAGTCCTGGTGGTGCAGCTTGGCGGACAGGGCCATTCCCACACCCACGGACAGGCCATTGCCCAGAGAACCGGCGGTCATATCCACGCCGGGGGTCTTGTTCATATCTGGGTGTCCCTGGAGGATGGAGTGGTACTGACGCAGGGTGGTCAGTTCCTTGGGATCAAAGTAGCCCCGGCGGGCCAGCGCCGCATAGAGCACCGGGCAGGAGTGGCCCTTAGAGAGGACAAAGCGGTCCCGGTCAGGCCAGTTGGGATTCTGAGGATCAATGTTCATCACATGAAAATACAATGCGGTGACCATCTCCACGGCGGACAGAGAGCCTCCGGGATGTCCGGCTTTAGCGGCGTGGATCATAGAGATGATATCCTGGCGGATCTGTACCGCCTGTTCCTCCAGACGTTCCACATCCTGCTGAGTGAAATAGTTGTGGTTCACCAAGATCATTCCTTTCTGATTCATCTGGTGGCGCCGGGTGCATCAGCACCTGAGCGCTGCGGTCTTTATTTTTTAGCTGTCTAGAGCCTACTGCGCTTTTAAGAAAAAATCCAATTCTTATTTGTAAGACCAACTATCATTAAAAATGATAGCAAATATGACGTCAGGGCTTGACAGGGGCGGAAAAGACGACCATAGTAGGAACAGACAGCTGGAAGAGAGCGCCGGCCTGCCGGTTCTATAAACACACTGTTGTCATTTTACACGAAAATCAAAAATATCTTTTGTCATCTGGAACAGCTCAACGCTCAGATGCGGAGGAGAGGATCGGGGAACGCCTATGGAACTGTATGTCATGCGCTATGTTCTTGCTGTGGCGGATGCCGGAAATTTTTCTTTGGCGGCGCAAAACTGCCATGTTGGACAGCCAGCGCTCTCCCAGCAGGTCGCAAAGCTGGAAAAGGAATTGGGTGTGGTGCTGTTTTCACGCAATCCACGTGGGGCAGTGCTGACAGAAGCGGGGCGTGAATTTGTAATGCGGGCAAGGGAAATCCTCCAGCGGGCACAGGCGCTTCAGGAGGAAATGTCCTATTATGCCGGCCTGCGTAAGGGCGCGCTGAACCTGGGGATCATCACCAGCCTGCAATGCATCGATTTTGGTGGGATGCTGTCTGCATTTTGTTGCAGCTATCCGAATATCTCCGTCAATATCCTGCAAAATGGCACACACCATCTGATCAATCTGCTGCTGGAGCGAAAAATCGATCTGGCCTACCTGAATCGACCCATGGCGGAACTGCCGTCCGCACTGCAGTTTGTCAAATTGGGGGAGGACTATTATTCCCTTGCAGTCCCCAGCCTGCACCCGTTAACCAAGCAGGAAGTGGTCAGCCTGGCTGATTTGAAGGAAGAACACTTCATTTTTCATCAGACAGGGCAGGTAGCCGCTGAGCTATGCCTGACCGCCTGCCGCCGTGCTGGCTTTGAGCCGAATATTGTCTGCCGTTCCAGTAATCCCACCACCGGCCTGTATATGGTGCAGGGGGGATTGGGTGTCGCGTTTCTACCCTCGGAGGAGTTCCGCTCCCACTCGGTCAGCGGCGTAATGGAGGTAAAGCTGAGGGAACCCATTATTAAAGAGGTCGGTATCGCCTGGAGAAAGGATGCGGTATCGCCGCTGCTGAACGAGGCAGTGCGATTCTCTGAAACGTGGGTACGGTAAATCCACTTGCAGCGGATTCCACATTCGGACATCGTGTTGTACTGCTCATATTTCGATATCCGGTTAGATGTTAATATGGCGGCGCAGCCCTAATGCAAGGGCTGCGCCGCTTTCCCCTTTTATTAGGGCTTTTCTATTTTATCCAAAGGACATCTGGCAAATGGATTTTTTCTGCAAGGTGAAAAGTCATCCTCTTCTTTCATAAAATTCTTGTTTTGGACGCCCTTTGAGAAAACTCATTTGATTTTGTGTTTCGATCTTGTGAGCGAGGACCTGTCCTTTCATCTTGAGAGGAGCTTTTTCATCCCTTGCTCAATTCCCTCCACCGTCAGCGGATACATTGGAAACAGACTCCTGATGCTGTCATAACTGGCTGTCCATTCCCCATCCCACGCTGGCGGGCCATCCGGGTTCAGCCAAATGGTATGGCAATAGCGTTCCCGCAGCCGGTGCAGGCAATCCAGACCGCTGGTCGGCTCATTTTCACGGTGTATGGGAAATGGATCAAAGATCTCATGGGGCGACATCTGAGCATCACCCACCAGGATCAGCTTGTATTCCGAAGACAGGTTCGATAGCAGCCAGCTGATTGGGACGGAATTTCCTGGATCCAGCGTAGGCTCCTGATACACCCGAGTATAGGGGCAGTTGTGGAAGTAGTACACCTTCAGGTCCTTGAAGTGGCCCACCTTGCTCACCGCCTGGAACAGGGCGGAGCACAGCTGGGCGTAGTAGTCCATAGAGCCGCCGGAGTCCATCATCAGCAGCACCTTCACCGTGTTCTGCCGGGGCTTTTTATAGCGCACAGTGAGCATCCCGCCGTGCTCAGCGGTGTCCTGGATGGTGTTGTCCACATCAAACTCGGTGGGAGGCAGGTCCACCAGCCCGGAGTACTGCCGCAGGTGCTTGAGGGTCACCTGGAACTGCCGGGTATCCAGGGTGTTGTCCCCCCGGAAATCCCGGAAGCGGCGCTCCCCCGCCACCCGGAAGGCTCGGCGGTGCTGGGACTGACCGCCCACACGAAGCCCCACCGGTGACATCCCCATATTTCCGAAAATGGACATTCCGTGTGTTCCAACCCAATAGCTTCCACAGTTGTGCTGTTCCCGCTGCTCCTGTTTACGCTCATCAAACAGATACTCGATCTCCAGAGGAGACAGCGTCTCATTCAGTTCAGCCTGCTGTTCGTCATATTGGCCCAGAGGGGTGTTGGGCTTGTCCAGCCAGTCCAGCAGCTCCTGAGACACCTCCTGCTCAAAGGGGACGTCCTTGAAGTATTGGAGAAAACAGCGGTCGAAGCGGTCGAAATCCGCCTCACTCTTCACCAGAAGCGCCCGGCACAGGTGGTAGAAGCCGGTGAAGCTGGAGCCGTGCAGCCCCTTCTCCAGGGCCTCCATCAGGGCCATCCATTCGGTGAGGGAGACCTTCAGCCCGCCCCGCCGGAGAGTATAGAGAAATTCCTCAAACATGGGCTCACTTCCAGGTCCGCCGCAGGGCGTCCATGTCCTCGTTCTTCTTCAGCAGCACCCCCAGATAGGGCACCTCCTTCACCACCCGGCTGGGGTCCACCCCGCCGTGGACCAGGGCCCGGATCCAGTCGATGATCTCGCTGGTGGAGGGTTTTTTCTTGATGCTGGGCAGCTGCCGGATGCGGTAAAAGGCCTCCAGCACCTGGGTGAGCAGCGCCTCGTCCAGGCTGGGGAAGTGGACCCGGACGATCTCCGCCATCAGCTCCCGGCCGGGGAACTCGATGTAGTGGAACACGCACCGGCGCAGGAAGGCGTCTGGCAGCTCCTTCTCCGCGTTGGAGGTGATGATGACCACCGGGCGGTGCCTGGCGGTGACGGTGCGCCCCGTCTCCGGGATGTGGAACTCCATCCGGTCCAGCTCCCACAGCAGGTCGTTGGGGAACTCCAGGTCCGCCTTGTCGATCTCGTCAATGAGCAGGATCACCTGCTCGTCGGCGGTGAAGGCCTCTCCCAGCTTGCCCAGCTTCACGTATTTTTCGATGTTGTCCACGCCCTCGCCGCCGAACTGGCTGTCGTACAGACGCTGCACCACGTCATAGACGTACAGGCCGTCCTGGGCCTTGGTGGTGGACTTGATGTTCCAGATGATCAGCTTTTTTCCCAGCGCCTGGGAGATGGCCTCGGCCAGCATGGTCTTGCCCGTGCCCGGCTCGCCCTTGATCAGAAGGGGCTTTTCCAGCACCATGGCAATGTTCACCGCCCGCATCAGCTCCTCTGAGGCCACATAGTTCTGACTTCCTTTAAATTCGCTCATGGAATATCCCTCTCTCGTCCAAAAAAGTACGCAAATTGCGCATAACTTATCCGCTTGGTTTACCGTGTTGTGTACGATCTGCACTTGCATCATACCCAAAGCACAGTCCGGAATCTAATATATTTTTTCTATTAAAAAATAGACTTCTTCTATTATTTTAGATCGATTGGAGACTACCGCACTCAAACGCCCATTAGCTTTTGGATAACTTTTATAATTTTTATCTCATACCTTTAGGCACTCTGACAAACACCGTCAATCCTCCTGCCAACTGATGCAGAATTTCGATTAATATATGAAGTTTCGGCAATAGACCCATCAGCATTTCTCATATAAAATCAAGTTAACAAGAGAGGATTATTAGTTATATCATCCATTTCAACCCCGCACTTCCAAGTTTTCAATGACAGGAGGAGAATCAAGAATGCCACGACAGTTTTCGTTGGCCTATCTGACGGTTCCTGGGATCGACCCGGTCAAACAAATTAAGATTGCAAAGAAGGCAGGTTATGACTATGTCAGCCTGCGCACCATCCCCATGGGGCAGACCGGAGAACCCCAGGTGCATCTGGAAAACGACCCTGAGTTGACTGAACAGGTTCGTCAGACCTTAAAAGACTATGAGATGAAGCTGTTTGATATTGAGCTGCTTCGGATCCGGGAGGATCTGCCCACTGATTACCGGGCCGCCTTTGAAAAAGGGGCTGAGCTGGGCGCCACTCAGGTACTGACCAGCGTATGGACCAAAGATCACAGCCTAGCTGTAGACCGATACGGCTCCTTCTGCGAGCAGGCAGCTCAGTTTGGCCTGACGCTGAATCTGGAGTTCCCAATCGTATCAGAATTGACTACCATGCAGCAAGCTATGGAACTCCAGGACAAGGTGGGCGCACCCAACTTGAAGATCCTGATGGATATGATCTATGTCTACAAGACTGGGCTGACCACCGAGGAGATTCAGGCGGCAGATCCCAGTCGGTTTGGCGTGATCCATCTGTGTGACTGGCCCGCTGATATGGCCGGACGCGAAATGGTGGAGGTGGTTCGCGGCGGCCGCGCCTACTGCGGCGAGGGCGTTGTGGATCTGAAGGGCGTGCTCAAGGCACTACCAAAAAATGTATGTTCCATCGAGCTGCCCAATGTACAGGAGATCGCGGCCAGAGGCGCGGCGGGGCATGCGGCCCGTTGTTTGGAGACCGCCAAGCATTTTTTTGAAGCCAACGGTTTGTAAGGGGAAGTTCAATATAGTATAATAATCCAGAAATCCAGAATGGAAATGAGGTTGTTTCAATGAAGGTGGATATCAACACAAAAATGATCACCCTGCTTGGCACTCCGCTCAGCCAGTCCTTCGCCGCCCGGATGCAAAACGCCGGTTATGAGGCCGCCGGACTGAATATGTTGTATTTTTACACAGAGACAGACAACGAGCATTTGGGTGACATCGTCAACGGCCTGCGGTATATGAATTTTGCGGGTTTTGCGGTGACTAAGCCCAACAAGGTAAAGGTCCTGGAGTATCTGGACGAGCTGGACCCTCTGTGCGAGAAGATGGGCGCCAGCAACACCGTTGTCAAGTCCGCAGACGGAAAGCTGGTGGGATATAACACCGACGGTGTTGGTTTCTACACCTCCTTGACCGAGGAGGGCGGCGTTCAGGTGGACCAGTCCGTATTCTTCTGCTTCGGCGGCGGCGGAGCTGGTCGTGCGATCTGTTCTATTCTGGCATATAAGGGTGCCCGGAAGATCTACGTCACCGATGCTTACGAGCCTTGCGCCAACTCCTTGGTGGATGACATTAACAACAACTTCGCTCCGGTGGCCGAGTATGTTCCCTATGGGGAGTACAGCAAGCTGGCCGCCTGTAATGTGGTAATCAACGCCAGCGGCGTTGGTATGGGGAAATCCATTGGGAAGAGTCCCTTGCCCAAGGAGTACATCCAGTCCAGCCAGTTCTATTTTGACGCCTGCTACAACCCCGAGAGGACCCAGTTTTTGTTGGATGCTGAGGAGAAGGGGTGCAAGGTCCTCAACGGCTTGGGTATGTCCCTGTATCAGGGCGTGGCTCAGATCGAGCTTTGGACGGGCAAGCGGGCTCCCGTGGAGGCCATGCGCCAGGAGCTGCTCACCATCCTGAAGGAGCAGAAGTAAGCGCATTCCCCAGAGAAAGAAAAGGAGGTATATCATGAAAGCACTCAAGTGGTTGGATGAGCACTTTGAAGAGATCTTCCTAGTGATCTTCCTGGTCCTGATTACCTGCGTCAGCCTGATTCAGGTAATCTTCAAAAAAGTGCCGTTTTTGGCGTCCCTGACCTGGACAGACGAGTTTTGCCGGTATATGTGGATCTGGACGGTGTTTATGTCCCTGCCCTATACCATCCGGAAGGGCAGTATGCTCCGCGTATCCGTTCTGTTGGATACCCTGCCCCAGATGGTACGCAAGGTCATCAACATCGCCGTTGATCTGGTCACCGCAGCCTGTATGGGCCTGCTGACCGTTCATTCCATCAAGGTAGTCGGTGATATCTTCGCCAGCGGCGAGACTTCCACCGCTATGGTGTGGCCCATGTGGATCGTTTACAGCGTGATGCTGTTCGGCTTTGCCATAGCTACTCTGCGGGGCATCCAGATGGCGGTGATCCACACAATGCATTTCAAAGAGAAAGAACTGAGCACCCTTGAGCAGACCATGCAGGACGCTGCGGACGAGGCGTCCATGGCCAAGGGTGAAGAAGGAGGAAAGGCATAATGGCGGCATTACTGGTATTTATCGTATTTCTGGTCGGCATTGCCATTTCTCTCCCCATTGCCACCAGCATGATCGTGGGCTCCATTGCCCCTATTTTCCTGATGGATAAGGGCGGCTCCATCGCCCAGCTGTTGAATAACACCTTCTCCGGCGCAAACTCCACCCCCATCCTGGCGGTGCCCCTGTTTATCCTGGGCGGCGTCATCATGTCTGAGGGCGGCATTTCCCAGAAGCTGTTCAACTTCTTTGCCTACTTCGTGGGCAAGCTCCCCGGCGGCATCCCCTGCGCGGTCATCCTGACCTGCCTGTTCTACGGCGCCATCTCCGGTTCCGGCCCGGCCACCACCGCCGCTGTCGGTTCCATGTGCATCCCCTTCATGGTCAGTCTGGGCTATGAGCGCCAGTGGAGCGCTGGCCTGATCGCCGTGGCCGGCGGCCTGGGCGTCATTATTCCGCCCTCTATCCCGTTCGTGTTGTATTCGCTGGCAACCGGTGTTTCCACTGGTAATTTGTTCCTGGCCGGCGTGCTGCCCGGCATCCTGATCGGCCTGTTCATGATGATTTACGCCGTGATCCACTGCATCCGCAAGGGCGAGGACAAGGCCCTGATCAACGCCAAGATGGACGAGCTGAAGGGCAACGGCCTGGGCAAGCTGTTTATGGACAGCTTCTGGGCGCTGCTGTGCCCCATCATCATCCTGGGAGGCATCTACACCGGTTGGTTCACCCCCACCGAAGCCGCATGCATCTCCGTGTTCTACGCGCTGATCGTATCCCTGTTCATCTATAAGTCTATCAAACCCAAGGACCTGATTCCCTTCCTGTGCAGCTCTGTCAAGACTTACGGCGGTCTGGCCTTCGTGCTGGCGTTCGCCACTGCGTTCGGCCGCGTGCTGTCCCTGACCAAGGCCACCAAGATCGTGGAGGAGTTCATCACCACCAACTTCCACTCTGCCTTCGCCGTGATGACCGTCCTGGTCTTGATCTTCCTAGTACTGGGCATGGTCATGGATACCGGCCCGGCCATCATCATTCTGGCCCCTGTACTGCTGCCCGCCGTTCAGAAGCTGGGTGTGGACCCCGTCCACTTCGGCGTAGTCCTGGTGTGCTGCCTGTCCATCGGTCTGGCCACTCCCCCCTTCGGTCTGGACCTGTTCGTGGCCGGGAACCTGGCCGAGGAGCCTCCCATGGCAGTAGCCAAGAAGGCGGTCCCCTTTATGCTGGCCTTCTTTGTTGCACTGGTGCTCATCACTTATATCCCCGGAATCAGCACCTTACTGGTGAGCCTGTTCGGCGCATAAGCCTGCTCCCGTATACAAATTTGATCGCTTGTTTCTCCCCCGCCCTCTGTCTGTGCAGAGGTCGGGAGGAACAAAATACGTGAGAAATGAAGAAGTAGTTAAGGAGGAAAAACAATGAAAAAGACACTTGCTGCACTTCTGACCGTGGCCATGGCCCTGTCTCTGACCGCCTGTGGCGGAGGCGATGGCTCCAGCACCAAGGAGCCGGCCGGCTCTGATTCCGGCTCCAGCGCTGCCGCTTCCACCGCCAGCGCCTATGCCGATCTGGAGCCCGTCGAACTGATTGGTGCTGACTCCACCAGCATGGGCGCTGCCGGACAGCTGTTCGGTGAGCTGGTCACTGAGAAGGTGGCTGAGATCACCGGCGGCCAGTTGACCATCGACTATCACCCCAACGGCGATCTGGGCGCCGACGTTGATCTGCTGCGTCAGGTTCAGAGCAACGACATCTCCTTCTGGATCGGCCAGATCGCTCCCGCCGTGTCCTTCGTCCCTGAGGCTGCCGTGTTCGACCTGCCCATGGTCTTTGCTCAGTATGACGGCTCTACCATCGACAAGGTGCTCAACGGCGACTCCGACTTCAACGCCAAGCTGGGCGAGGCCTTCAACAACGCCGGATTCCAGTTCATGGGCGTGCTGCAGAACGCTACTTACCGCCTGACCACCGCCAACACCGAACTGAAGACTCTGGCTGATTTCAACGGTTTGCAGATTCGCACCATGGAGAACCCCAACCATATGGACTTCTGGACTGCGATCGGCGCCCAGCCCACTCCCATGGCCTGGAACGAGGTCTACTTCGCCCTGCAGTCCGGCAACATCGCCGCTCAGGAGAACGCCGCCGACACCTGCGTGGGCGCCAACCTGAACGAGGTCCAGAAGTATCTGGCCTGCACCAACCACATCCTGTACGCCAACATGATGGTTATGAACCAGGATGCCTGGAACGACCTGGATCCCCTGTATCAAGAGGCCCTGCAGCAGGCTGTCACCGAGGCCCTGGCCGATTTGGCTCCCGACCTGGCCGAGATCGACCAGAAGAACAAGGACACCCTGGTTGAGAAGGGCATGACCCTGATCGAGTATGAGGACAGCTTCTATGAGGAAGTTCTGGCTGTTCCCGGCGTTCAGGAACTGTACAAGAGCATCGACGAGTCCTGCGGCGGTCTGGGCACCGTTCTGCAGGAGGCTCTGAAAAATGCCTGACTAGACATAAGCTGATTGAAATCTGAATCAGGTGATCCCATTTGGCCGGCGCTGTCCATCGACGGCGCCGGCCTTTTTGAATCTTTTTGTTAAGAGGCGCGTATGCTATGGAAAAAAACTCGAAGGGACAGGCATTTTTACTGCTGTTCGTTACATTTTTTATATGGGGAAGCGTATATGTGGGTGGCAAGCTGATTGCTCAGGACGTTCCTCCTGCGCTGTTGGCCTGCCTGCGGTGTGTCAGCGCAATGATACCCCTGGCGCTGATGAGCCGACCGTATTTTCATATTCAGATTGACCGAGAGGACTGGAAATATTTCGCTCTGGTCGGACTCCTGGGCTATTTTGCCACGATTTTTTGCATCCAGACCGGGATTTCTATGACCGGGGCCTCCATGGCCGCGCTCATCAACGCCCTGACGCCAGTATCAGTGACCATTCTTGCTGCTATTGTGCTCAAGGAGAAGATCACGCCCATCACGCTGGTCTGTCTGGCGCTGGCGTTGGCAGGTGCGGCAATCATCACCACAGGCGCCGGGACCCAGGGGGAAAGCATGGGCGTGGTGGTCGTACTGATCTCTGTGGTGCTCTGGGGACTTGCGTCCGTGTTTATGCGGCGCTTGACTGCCAAGTATCCCGCGGTTTTAGTCACGACCTATGGTATGGCTATCAGCTTATTTGGGCATATCCCCATGGGACTTTACGACCTGTTTACGGCGCCGGAAGTCAACATTGACCTGCGGGTAGTATTGGTGGTGCTGTATCTTGGCTTTTTTGGATCCGGTGTGGCGCAGTTCACCTGGGTCAAGTGCCTGTCTGCCCTTCCAGCCAGCACCTGCTCCCTGTTTTATCCCCTCCAGCCGGTATTTTCCGCGCTGCTGGGAGCACTGCTGCTGAAGGAAAAATTCACGCCGGCTTTTTTTGCCGGGCTGCTCCTGATCTCGATTGATGTGGCTCTGAGCACCTGGGAGACAAAGCGTACATCTCCCTCCTGAAGAGCTCCCAAAAATCAGTTGCGGTCTTCGGGGAAATCGTGGATAATAGAGGTACGCTTTCATTGTGAATGGATCAAGGAGGGACCGGCCATGAATTTGCGGCAACTATACTATTTCAAGGCCATTGCAGAACTGGAGCATTATACCCGGGCGGCAGAAAAGCTCTATGTGAGCCAGTCCAGCCTAAGCCACGCCATCCAAGAGCTGGAGACTGAACTGAATGTAGAGTTTTTCGTCAAAAAGGGCCGAAATGTGGAGCTGACCAAATATGGGAAGCTGTTCCTGCCCTATGTGCAGAAATCGATCGATACTCTGGAAGCTGGGATTGCCAAGCTGGCCGATTATATCAATCCCAATACCGGGGCCGTAGTCATGGGCGGCTTTCCCTCTCTGGCACAATTTGCGCCGGACATCATCGTGCGGTATGTATCAGAGACGAACCGGGTGGACGTGCGCCTCCAATTCAATCAGGAGGCAACCTATAACCAGCTGAAGGAACATCTTCTGGAGGGAAAGATTGATCTGGTCTTTGCCACCAAGATCGACGATCCGCGCATTGCATCCTCCTATATCGGGGACCATCAACTCGTCCTGCTGGTCCCTAAAATTCACCGGCTGGCACGGTACGACTGGGTGGACCTCAGCGAATTAGACGGAGAAAACTTTATTGCCTTCGATGCCGACTGTCAGCTGCGCACAGTCACAGATGAGATCTTTCAAAATCTGGATATCCACCCCAACATCACGATGGAGACCGCTCAAGATATTATCATGTACGGATTGGTGGCTGCCAACCACGGCATTGCAATCACGCCCTACCCCTTGGGCGGTGCCCCATATAACACCAAGATCGTCCAAATCGCCAATAATATCCCACCTCGTCAACTCTATCTTATGTGGAACCGTGAGCAGTATCTACCGCCGGCAGCGGAGTATTTCCGAGATTTTATTGTTCGGAGCGGAGAAGTGTTTACTCAATTTTTAGAGAAGGACCGTTCAGATCAGCACGAATGATCCATACCCAGTTTGTATCAAGACAGGAGCCTCACGGCCCCTGTCGAGACTGTCGAAAAAGTGGCACAGCCACTTTTTCGAGAAGGATTGCACGAAAGCTTTTCCTCGATTTCTTGTGAAATTGTCGGCAAAGCTTTCGCAAGAAGTGTTATTTCCGAGGTACATACCCCCGGAAATGACAGGATTCAATTTTATTCCGTCGCCTTCGGGCGACGGAACTCCTTGCAGGAGGGCTTTTTTGACAAGCTGAGACAGGGGCCTCACGGCCCCTGTCTTTTTTATGAAATAAATATCAGGAAAATGCCAGAATTCATGGTTAAAATCGAACAGTGGATGAAAACAGAGTATTAGACATCCAGCCCCCTTTATATTAAGATTGTATCAACAAAACCGCTGAAAGTGCATTCTATTTCGCCAATATTTACAGAAATTCATTGTTTATCAGGTTGTACTTTCAGATGGCAAATACACAGCAGAAATAAATCAGAGGAGGAATTATCCATGAGTAAAAAGCTGGTTGCTGATTTGATCGTTGACTATCTGGAGCGCCGGGATGTGGAGTACGTCTTTGGACTGTGCGGTCACACGGTAATTGGGATGCTGGATGCACTCTCCCGCAGTAAAAAGCTGAAGTTCGTCAACACCCGCCATGAGGCTATTGCCTCTACTGCCGCCGATGGCTATGCCCGCGTTGCCCACAAGGCATCTGTGGTCATGTGCCACCTGGGCCCCGCCATCACAAATGTCCTCACTGGTGTGGCCAACGCCTCCCTGGACTCTATCCCCATGGTCGTCATTGCCGGTGATGTGCCCAGCTACTACTTCGGCCGCCATCCCCACCAAGAGGTGCAGATGCACGCGGACGGGGATCAGTACAAAGTACTGGAGCCTGTATGCAAGCGCTGCTGGCGTATCGATGATGTGGAAGCCCTTCCCTATATTTTGGACAAGGCATTCCGCATGGCTGAGTCCGGTCGTCCCGGCCCGGTCCTGATCGATGTTCCCATGGATATGTTCTCCCGCGAGATGGAGGAGGACCTGTGGGCCCGCACCTATCGGGACAGTCATATGACCATGAAGCCTGCGCTTGATCCCGCCGCAGTGAAGGCCATGGCCAAGCGCCTGGTCGAGGCTAAGAATCCTGTCCTCCATGCTGGCGGCGGCATCCTGCTCTCCCAGGCCTCTGAGGAGTTGGCCGCCCTGGCTGAGTTCCTGGACATCCCCGTCTCCCGCACCCTGGCCGGTCAGGGCTGTCTGTCTGACCGCCACCCGTTGATGATCGGTCAGACCGGTTTCTGGGGAATGGAGTTTACCCACTCTCTCACGGTCAATGCCGATGTGATCCTGGGCCTGGGCACCCGCTTCGGCGAGGCCGACAGCTCCAGCTGGTACCAGGGCGTCACCTTTGACCCTGACAAGACCGCATTCCTCCAAATCGACATCGATCCTGCCGAAATCGGCCGCAACTATCCTGTTGAGATCGGCGCCATCGGCGATCTGAAGATTGGCCTTCAGCAGATCCTGGACGAGGTCAAGAAGCTCTGCCCCGACGGTATCAAGCGTCCCGGCCTACGGGAGATGATCGCCGATGCCAAGGCGTCCTTTAAGAAGTCCAACGAGGATATTTCCAACGACAGCCGCTTCCCCATGACTCCCCAGCGCATTCTGAAGGACGTGAAGGAAGTCCTCCCTGAGGACGCCCTGATCTTCACCGACGTGGGCTGGAACAAGAACGGCGTGGCCCAGCAATTTGACATCACCGTGCCCGGCTCCATCCACCACACCTCCGGTCTAGCTAATATGGGCTTCGGCGCCTCCGCGGTCTTGGGTGGTAAGTTGGCCGCTCCCGACCGGATCTGCATTACTCTGACAGGTGATGGCGGCTTCGGCGTGCAGCCCTCCTGCTTGGCTACCGCAGTCCAGGATGGGATCCCCTGCACCTGGGTGGTGATGAACAACTCCGCCTTTGGAACTATTGCCGGCCTGGAAAACGCCAACTATCACCACAAGTTCGGCACCGTATTCCACACCCCTGACGGGGAATCTTACACCCCCTGCTGGGCTGATGTGGCCAAGGCCTACGGCGTGGAGTCTATCCGCTGCTCTTCCGCCGAGGAGTTCAAGCCCGCCATGGAGGAAGCCATCAAGGCCAACAAGGCCGGCCGGCCCTTCCTGGTCGAGGCCCCCATGGAGAACATCGTGGTGCCCACTCCCGGCTGCTGGAACATCAATGACATCTATACCCCCAACGAGCTGGTCAAGGAGGGCAAGCTGGTCAAGAAAGAGAACGGCCAGTATGTCGCCCCCAGTCATGCCAAGTCCCACAACGCCAAGTAATTGGCTTAGGGAAACCCCCATATCCTTTTCTCCAGCATTTCACACCCGAAGGAGGCGCCTGGGTTTCCGGGTGTCTCCTTCCAATTTTACTGCAAATCCCCAAAATGAAGGATCCCTTGGGAACGCATCAGAGAACACTATATTGACCAAGGCTATATCCGGCTTGCACGCTCAGCGGCAGAGTATCTGGTGGAAAAAAAGTCCGCTTCATCGGGATTGAAAGCGTCAGTGTAGATGGTGCGGATACTGAGGTGCATAGGTATTTGATGGAACATGGGACATACATTGTGGAGAATGTCTGCAATCTGGATCAGATTGGTGCGGTACGCTGCACTACGGTGGGCACCTTTCCCGCCGTTCAGGGGGCCAGCGGGAGCCGGTGCCTTGGTTTGAATTGGTGTTTCTTGTTCCGCGTCAACCGCAGCTATATCTGGATGCAGGAGATCATGGGGACAACCTATCACTGACGCCTCCGCCGCCGCGCAGGAACGCGGCCTGGGCTATGATTTGATCGCCGGAAACGACATTGCCGCATTTCGGAAGATCTCGGCAGCCATAATCGCCCAAGGACTATAAAAAAGCGTCTCAGGTCTGAGTGCCTGAGACGCTTTCACGCCAAAGGAGAACTGAGGATGAAAGATCTGATCCTAGCCTTGAACTGTGTTGCTCCGCTCTGTCTGGTGATGTGTGCCGGCGCCCTGATCCGATGCAGCCGGGTTTTTCCGGAGGAACTGTTCGATCAGCTCAGTACGCTGTGCTTTCGATTTTTGATTCCATGTCTTCTCTTCTGCAATATCTACTCCGCCGACCTGAGTAAGGCAGCTTCTCCGGCACTGATGGCCTTCCTGATAGGGGAACTCCTGATTTGGTTCCTCCTGAACTATATCCTGTTCACGCGGCTGGAGCGGAATCCGCGCCGTCGGGGCGTCTGCATTCAGGCCGCCTATCGGAGCAACATCGCAGTGATCGGCGTCACCCTTGCCAGATCCATGATGGGCCAGAACGGTGTTGCAGCTGTCACTATGGCAGTAGCGATCCTGGTGCCCACCTATAACATCCTGGCGGTGATCACGCTGGAGACCTGTCGGGGAGGGCCCATTTCCCTTGGAGAAACCCTCAGAGGAGTTTTACGCAACCCTCTGGTCATCAGTTGCGCCCTGGGCGTGCTGGCTCTGCTGTTTGGCATCCGAATCCCGGAGCAGATCCTGGGATCCTTAGAGGATCTGGGCAGCGCAGGAGGAACGCTTACCCTGGTCGCGCTTGGAGCATCTCTCCGCCTGCACGGTCTGAGGCAACAGGCCGGACATCTGCTGCGGCTCAGCCTTTACCGGCTGATCCTGGCTCCACTGGCCGCATTGGCCGCCGCCAGACTGCTGGGTTTCCGTGGAGACAGCCTAGCCACAGTGCTGGTCTGCACTGCCGCGCCCATGGCCTCCTCGTCCTTCCCTATGGCCCTGGTCTATGACAGCGATCACGAGCTGACAGGACAGCTGATTGTGACGACCGCCCTGTTCTGTCCCTTCACGCTGTTTCTTTGGATCCTCCTGTTAAGAATGGTGGGCCTGATATAAGGGATCATGTTCCGTTATCGGTTCCGGGCGGTCAGCACCGCAGTCTGCTTCGCCGTCTCCGCGGTCAGCTCCAAATCGCTGCCAGGGTATCGCACCACATCGGCACACAGGTCTGTATACGCATCCACAGGTCCAATCACATCATATCCAAAGCCGTTGCCCCGGTAGTGCATGGGCACCACCACCCGTGGCTCCAGTTCCTCGGCCAAAGCCTTTGCCTGGCGGGCGTCAATGGTGTAAAAACCACCTACCGGGATCAAGAGGGCATCGAGGCCCTTGAGCCGTTCCTTCTGCTGGGCTGTAAGCTCACAGCCCAAATCGCCCAAGTGGGCCAGGCGGCATTGGCCGTCATCCAGGATATGAAAGGTATCGGGCCCACGCAAGGCGCCCTGCTGGTCATCGTGCCAGGTAGAGATCGTCTCAATGGTAAAGGGGGAGCGCCCACCCTGGTGCAGGGCAACCTGGTCCACGCCGTGGTGATCCTGGTGCTCGTGACTGCACAGCACTTGATCTGCCTGCTCACGGAGGGGACGATAACCTGGAACACTCTTGTCCTGATAAGGATCCAGAATGATCGCATACCCCTCTGAGGTGATTTTGAAACAGGAATGTCCCAAATAGGTGATTTTCATAAAATGCCCTCCCTGTCTTTTTGGTGATAGCGTGCATAAGACCGCAGCCGGCGTATATTCGGCATCTGACGGCCTTTCCGGTCCTATTATAACGGATACAAACGAAGGATGCCACCACATTTCTGCGGCGGCATCCTTTGTTTTCAGAAATCGTCCACCCCTCATCAGGATCAGAGCCCTGCTGAGCAGGTGACCTGTCCCGCTCTGGAAAGGGAACGTACGGAGTTGTGCTGAGAGTTGGTTCACTCCATGTCCATGTCGGGCTTGTTGAACTCGCCGAAGAGCTCCTCGTTGGAGGGCATATCCTCGGGCAGAGGACGGGCGACCCAGGTGGTATTCATGTAGTGCTTCAGGGTGATGTTCTCAGAGACAATGTTGCCGCCCCAAGTGCCGCAGCCCATGGAGGACGTGGGAGGCATACCATTGGTGGAGGAGCCGGAGTTGCCGCGGTTGTTGGGCTGACGGACCATGATACGGGAAACAGGAGCGCACATACCCAGACGGTTGATGTGATCGTCGTCCCAGGAGTAGATGCCGCAGGAGTGGCCCTTGCCGCCCACGTTGAAGATGGCCTGCATCATGTCCAGGGCGTTCTGGAACTCACCCTTGTACTTGAACAGGGTCAGCAGGGTGGTCAGCTTCTCACTGGAGAAGAAGTGCTCCTTGCCCACTCCCTCGATGCCGCCGCCGGTGACAGCGATGAACTTGCGGTCAGCGGGAATCTCAAAGCCAGCGGCCTGAGCCAGCTTCTGGGGGCTGATGGCCACGGTGTTAGGCAGGCGGTGGCCGGTCTCGTCCCACATGACGTTCTTCAGCTTCTCGGCCTCTTCCTCGTTGGCCAGGTAAGCACCCTCCTTCACCAGAGCCTCCACAAAGCCGTCATAGACCTCCTCGCTGATGATCAGGTTTCCGTCACAGGAGCAGCCGGACCCAAAGTCAGAGCACTTGGAGATGCGGGTGTTCATTGCGGCCTCAGCCTGATACTCGGGGGTGTTGCAGGTGTTGTCAATGATGACCGTAGCATTGCCGGCGCCGGAGCCGTAAGCGGGAACGCCGGAGGAGTAAGCGGACTTGACCATGGGACGGCCGCCGGTGGCGATGACCAGGTTGCAGCGCTTCATCAGTTCCTGGGTCAGGGAGATGCTGGGCTCCTCAATACCCTGGATAATGTCGGCGGGAGCGCCCTCACGCACCAGAGTCTCACGGATGATGTTGATGCACTTGTTGGTAACCTTCTTGGCGCGGGGGTGGGGGCTGCAGATGATGACGTCGCGGGCCTTGATGGCGTAGACCACCTGGCCGGCGGGGGTCAGGCAGGGATTGGTGGTGGGCACCAGAGAAGCAATGACGCCAACGGGCTTGGCATACTTCACAATGCCCTTCTCGGGGATTTCCTCAATGGCGCCAACAGACTTCTGGCGCAGGCAGTCGCGGAGAATCAGCTTGATCTTGTTGCGCTTGTTGCGCTTGGTGACCTTATCGCCCAGACCGGTCTCGTCCACGGCCTCATCGGCCAGGTTGGCCCAGACCTTCATGTCCACGACCGCGGCAGCAACAGCCTGGCACAGACGGTCCACACGGGCCTGGTCATAGGTTGCGATGATGTCGGCAGCCTTCTGCGCACGGGCAACCATCTCGTCCAGCATCTGGATCTGCTCAGGGGTGACTTCTTTTGCCATGATGATTACGCTCCTTTAAGTTTTATTTTTTGTGGATCCTGTTCTTTATGGGACCATTGTACCCCCGCCTGCGCTGCAAGTCTAATACCTGCTTTCTCTGGATTCATAGACAAAATCTATCAACTTGCGGAGCCGGAAGAATCTTCCGCCTTCGTTATAGGGGTTGCACAAAAAATGCTTGTGTGGGTTGTGCAAAGGGTTTACTTGTCAGAGAGCTTTTCTTGGAGTACAATAGAAAAAAACTATCATAGCAGGTATAGGTGATTTCTATGACACTTTTGCAACTGCAGTATTTTCAGACTCTGGCTCACGTCCTGCACTATACCCAGGCGGCCGCAGAGCTCCACATTGCTCAGCCCAGCCTGAGCTATTCCATTAAGGAGCTGGAAAAGGAGCTGGGCGTCAAGCTCTTTGAAAAGGACAGCCGGCACATCAAGCTGACGATCTATGGGGAGCAGTTTCTGCCGTATGCAGAGCGGATCTTGTCCATGCTGGATGAAGGCGTCAACGTTCTGCACCAAATGGCCGGCTCCGCCCAGCAAATCATTCGGCTGGGCTATTTTCACTCAATCTCCGCTTCTCTGATCCCCTCCATCATGCTGGATATTTACGGACAGGATCAAAATCAAAACATCCGCTTTCAATTTGCAGAGGCTGCATCCTTCGATTTGTTTCAGATGCTGAAGAAGGGAGAACTGGACTTTTCCTTCTGTCTGCACCAGGACGAGGAACTGGAGTCCGTCGTGGTTATGCGCCAGCCACTCTACCTGGCTGTACCAGAACACCATCCACTGGCAAAGCGTGAATCCGTCACATTTCAGGATTTCGCACGGGAGCCCGTTGTTATGTTGGACAAGCCCAGCAATCTGCGTACGCAGCTGGACCGGGTCTATGCAAAAAACGGTCTCACACCCAATGTGGTGTTTGAGGTCAGGGAATGCAACGCCGCCCTCCAGTATGTAGCGCTGCACTTTGGTGTATCCGTTCTTCCCCGCGTCCCAGCTATGGAGAATGAGCGGGTCGTGGTGCTTCCCATCTCCGACGAAGATCCTGCATTCATCCGAACCGTTTACTTTTCCTGGATGAAAGGACGGCCTCTTTCTCCGGCCGCTAAGCGCGTACGCGACCATATCATCGCACACTATACCACACCGTGACCGCAGCATGAAACACGGCGGACCCATTCCGGGTCCGCCGTGTTTCAAAAGAAGGAAGAAAGAAGTGAGGAAAGAAGCAGGATCACAGGATCAGATCGCAGGCCCGGCCCGCACGCAGGATATAGCTGTCCAGTTCGTGGTTCAGCAAATTTCTGAGCGTCCGGGAGAGCGCCATGATCTTCACAATATCGATCCCGGTCTCGATCCCCGACTCATCACACAGATTGAGCACATCTTCGGTGGAAATGTTTCCGGCTGCACCGGGAACGAAGGGGCAACCGCCTAGGCCGCCGAAGGAACTGTCAAACTGGGTCATACCAGCCTCCATAGCGGCCATGATATTGGCAATAGCCAGGCCGCGGGTGTTGTGAAAGTGGAGCCACCAGGCGGTCTGAGGATACTTCTCTCTGACATGGGCGCACATCCCATAAACCTGGTTCGGAACGCCCATGCCGGACGTATCGGACAGAGAGATCTCTGTGATGCCCACATTTAGATAGGCGTCAATAATGGCATCGATTTCCTCCTGAGCAATGCGGCCATCCCAGGGAGAGCCAAAAGGCATAGAGATGGAACCGGAAATCTCAAGCCCGTTCTCCTGAGCGGCCTTCACACAGTCTGCAAAGCCGGCTACGCTCTGCTCCGGGGTCATGTTCAGGTTTTTCAGGTTGTGCTGACGGCTAGCCGAGACATTCAGCTTCACCTTCTTGCAGCCACAGTCCACAGCCCGCTGAACTCCCCGCAGATTGGGGATCAGGGCCCGCAGCTCTACGCCCCGGATTTGTCCTACCGCCTGGAACACTGCATCCGTATCTGCCATCTGGGGCACGGCCTTGGGGTGCATAAAGGATCCTACTTCGATGACCTTGACGCCGGCGTCGATCAGGCCGCGAAGCAGTTCCACCTTTTTTTCGGTAGGAATCAGGGTTTTCTCATTCTGGAGGCCATCCCGCAGGCCAACCTCACACAGGGTAATGGAAGAGGGCAAGTGATTCATAGCAGTACCTCCGCAGTACAGGGAGTCTCAACTCCCAATTCGTTTCGATACCGTTATCTTATCGGAAATTCACAGTAAAATCTAATACATATTTTAAATCAGACTATAGAGCGCATATATCATAGCGGGCAACGTCGCTTTCCCGTCCTGATAGGTCTGTCACAAAATGCAGATCTCGCTCCAAAGCAGGAGAACACCACATAAAAAAGTTGCTGAGAACCTCAGTTTTACAGTCCTCAGCAACTTTTCATTCGATTCCACTTTTTGAAAACTATTTTGCGACAGGTCCTTCGGGATCTATCAGTCTCTGAGGTACTGGTCCCCCAGGGCCCGGTAATAGTCTACGCCCACAAACTTCAGGTACTCTTCAAAGGCAAGCATCTGCCCAGGATAGCCCTCGTCCGTCTCATGGGTCTTCATATACTTCAGTATGGACATCAGGGCGGCAGTCTGGGCAAATAGACAGCTGACCGGGAAGGTAATGATTTTATATCCCAATTTTCCACAGTCGGCCGCAGTCATGCCGTCATTGATCCCTTTGTTCGCATATAGTCCAAGATGGAGGGGGCCGTTGACCCGGGCTGGGAGTGCCTCCAGTTCCTGACGGCTCTTGGGCAGGATCTTCACCATATCAGCCCCGGCCTCCAAATAGGCGTTGGCCCGTTCAATCGCTTCCTCAAAGGGAGCGTCTGTCCGTGCGATGATGACCATATCCGAATCCTGTCTGGTCTCTGCGGCAGCCCGGATCTTGCCGACCATCTCTTCCGTGCTGATCACCTCGGGTGCCTTGATAAAAGGGCAGTTAGGGGGTTGCTTCTGATCCTCAATAAACAGTCCGGCCACCCCGGCCTTTTCATATTCCCGGACTGCACGGATCACGTTCATGGCGCTGCCATAGCCGCCCTCGGCATCTGCCAGGATCGGGATGTCCACTGCATCCACCATTTTGCTCAGGATAGAGACCGTCTCGTTCAGCGCCAAAAGTCCCGTGTCAGGCTGCCCCAGCACTACACCGTGCATCCCGTAGCCAGTCGTCCCGGCAATCGGAAATCCAGCCGCTTCAATCGCGCGGGCGCTGAGTGCATCATAGGCACAGGGTGCGATCAGGTAATCATTGGCCGCCAGCAATTCTCTCATTTTTTTACTTTGTCTGCCCATGGGAATCCCTCCTTTTTTATTTCATTATAGATTTATATCAGTTGTCTGTCTAATAGTTTTTTTCTAAGGATTTGATTGAAAATTTCGATCGCAGGGCCAGAATGTCAGATTTCAGGACCTTCTAAACAGAGACACTTTCCCCCTTTCCTGCCTGTATCCCACGCTTTCCCTTAGACAGTATCCTCCTGCTCGCCGCACTCCTAAATCTTTCCAACAGCGCTATATTTGGATGTCCCACAGGGCATCCAAACATAGACTTTTCTCCGCCGCTGTGGTATCATCGTATCACTGCGCCCGCGGCCGTGCGGCGCCCTTGATGCTTCAGAAAGAGAGTTGATCCCCTTTGCAGCAGCTGTCCGGCACCCTTCTGAATCTTGCGGTCTATCTGGCTCTGGTGGTCCTGGGGGCCTTCCTGGGCTCCCGCCCCGCCATCCAGTCCCGCCCCATGCCCTGGCTGGGGCGCTTCCAGACCGCCGCCCTTCTGCTCCTCATTGTTACGCTTGGAGCGGAGCTGGGGGCAAACGACGAGATCGTGAGTTCCCTGGCCGCCATCGGCCTCAACGCCCTCATCATCACCCTCACCTCCATGGTCGGCAGCCTGCTGGCCGTCCATATTCTGCGAAAGTATCTTCTGGAGCTGGATGCCCAGGGGCGTTCCCGGAGCGAGGCCGCCCGGGAGGAGACGGCCCAGGAGCAGGGTCACGTCCATGTGGACCACACCCTCACCGTCCTGATCGTAGCGTCTGTGGTCCTGGGGATGCTGGCCGGTCACTTTTTCCTGCCCGATGCGGTCACCGCCCACTGCGGCGCAGTGATCAATCTGGGGCTCTATCTCCTTCTTTTCCTGGTTGGACTGGACATGGGGCGGCAGGGAAATATGCTCCAGGACATCCGTGCCGCCGGGTTCCGGGTGTTCCTGGTCCCTCTGGCTGCGGCGGTCGGCACCCTGGCTCTCACCGCGCTGGTGGGACTCTTTCTTCCCATGGGCGCCAAGGACTGCGCCGCCGCGGCCGCCGGCTTTGGGTGGTACTCCCTGGCTCCCACCCTGCTGGCCCCCTACTCCCTGAGCGTCTCCGCCACCGCCTTTCTCTCCAACATCATGCATGAGCTTTTCTCCATTGTGGCGGTCCCGGCGGTAGCCCAGCGCATCGGCTACATCGAAGCGGTGGCCCTCCCCGGAGCCACCGCCATGGACACCGTCCTTCCCGTGGTGGTCAGCGCCACCAGCGACCGCATGGCCCTCTATTCCTTCACCTCCGGAGCGGTCCTCTCCCTGTCCGTCCCCTTCCTGGTGCCCGCCATCATCGCCCTCCCTTTCTAAAAAGAAAAACCAGCGCCCGAATCTGCATCTCTCGCAGACTCAGGCGCTGGTTTTTTCCTATCGCAGGCCCGCGGCCTGGTACAGCAGGGCGTTGCACACAGCCGCCGCAACTGTGGACCCCCCCTTGCGGCCCATAGCCACGATGGCTGGAACCCCCAGGGTCTGGCACACGGACCAGATCTGTTCCTTGCTTTCCACCACGTTGACGAATCCCACTGGGGCCCCGATGACCAAGGCTGGGCGTATTTTCCCTGCCTCCATCCACTCTGCCAAACGCAGCAAAGCGGTAGGGGCATTGCCCACAGCAAAAATCCCCGCAGGATGGTCCACCGCCCAGCGGTCCACCGCGGCCGCCGCCCGGGTGGTGTGCTCCGTCCGGGCCCGCTCCGCTACCTGGGGATCCGCCATATAGCAGAAGCGCTCCACCCCCAGCTGCTCGCAGGCCCCCCGGTTCACCCCGGACAGAGCCATATTGGTATCGGTCACCAGGGCCGTCCCGGCCCGGAGGGCGGCCACCCCCGCCTCTACCGCCCCGGGGGTGAAGCACAGGTTCCGGGCGTAGTCGAAGTCCGCCGTGGTGTGGATGGCCCGCTTCACCACCGCCTCACAGCCGGCGGGGAGAACGATCCCCATGGCCTCCAGCTCCTGGCCGATGATCCGCATACTCTCTCCCTCGATCTCTCTGGGGGTCCCGTGCTCCAGCTTCACAGCAGCGCCTCCTTCTGTCCTGTTATGATCCACACCGGATTCTGACCCAGCATCAGGTTCCGCTCCCCCGCCCGGCGGCTGCGGGCCACAGTGATCTGGGTGACCTGGGGACTCATCCCCAGCTGAGTGAAGGCGGCTACCGCCACCCCCAGGGTCTCCACCGCGATGGCGGTGACGCAGAACCGGGCCGCCGGGTTCCGGCCCAGGGCCGCCTCCAGAATGGGGAGCAGCTCCCCCTCGGAACCGCCGATGAACACCCCGTCTGGGGCGGGGAGGTCCGCCAGGGCCTCCGGCGCGCGGCCCTCCGCCAGTTCCAGATTATATACCCCGAACCGCTCCCGGTTGGCCCGGATCAGGGCGCAGGCCTCCCCCTTGTACTCCACAGCGTACACCGGACTTCTGGGGGCCAGCAGGGCCAGCTCCACAGACACCGAGCCTGTCCCGGCCCCCACATCCCAGTAGACCGCCCCGTCCCGCACCTCCAGCTTGGACAGGGCGGCGGCCCGCACCTCCTGCTTGGTCATGGGGACCTCTCCCCGGAGGAAGGCCCCGTCGTCGATCCCCTGGGAGCGCACCGGCCAGACAGGGGCCGCTCCGTCCACAAGCAGGACGGACAATGTGGAAAACTCCCGCTCCGCCAACTCCCAGACCTTGGCCTGGGTGATCCGCTCCTCCGAATAGGACAGCGCCTCCCCCACTGCGGCAGTCAGGCTGCCCAGTCCGGCCTGGGCCAGACGGCGGCACAGGGCCGCCGCCCCTCCTGCCCCGCCGGTGAGGAAGAAAACAGGCCGTCCCCGGGCGGCCAGCACCTCCCCAACCGGGTCGCAGGCCAGCCCATGGGCGGAGACCACCTGCCACTCCTGCCAGGGACGGCCCAGCTGGGCGGCAAAATACTGCATGCTGGACACACCGGGGAGCACCCGCCAGCTGATCCCACGCTCCTCCAACAGGGGGAGCAGAGTCCGGGTCCCGGAATGAAATCCTGTATCCCCGCTGTACAGCACGCAGGGGCGCTCCCACGGGCCTCCGGCCAGGATCTCCACAATCTCAGCGGATTTTGTGGGAAAAAACCTCCGGGCCTCCGGCGCCAGAGCGCAGCCCTCCACCAGACGGCGGGAGCCGATGAGGACATCCGCCCGCTCCAAAGCAGCCAGCGCGCCGCCGGTCAGGGCGGAGGGGTCCCCCGGTCCCATGCCGATGAGGGTCACTTCCATGCTCTCTCCTCCTTTTGACGCCCGGTCTCCAACAGCCAGGCCAATACATCCTCCAGGTCGTCCCCCGTCTCCTCCGGGCGGCCGATGATCACCAGCTCCGCCCCCGCGTCCCGGGCGGCGGCCAGCTTCTCCCCAAAGCCCCCCGCCGCGCCGCCGTCCTTGGTGACCATCCACCGGATGCGGTACTGCTCCAGAATGGCCGCGTTCAGCGCCCGGGAGAAGGGCCCGTGCATGGCGATGATGTTCCGGGTGGGGATCCCCGCCCGGCGGCAGGCCGCCAGACTCTCCTCCACCGGCAGCACCCGGGGATAGAGGCGTGTGGGATCCAGCCCGGCAAAGGCAGGCAGCCCCTTGGCGCCGATGGCCAGCAGGATATTGCCCGCCCGCTCCGATAAGCAGGCCGCGGCCTCCTCCGGGCTGTCCACCCGGATCCCCGTAAAGCTTCCCCCCGGATCCCGCAGCAGCCGCCGCAGGGGCACCCCGGCCTCGGCACAGGCGGTCCGGATATTGGCGGAGACCTCCGCCGCGTAGGGGTGCGTGGCGTCCACACACCGGGAGAAGCCCTGAAGCAGCCCCGCCATCTCTCCCGCCGTTTTCCGCCCCACCAGGGGAGTGATCCCCGGCAGGCCGGACAGCTCCTCCGCCCCCAGGGGGGTGGCCACACTGACCCAGGCGGGGAGGCCGCGCCGGGACAGCTCCCGGGCCAGCAGGCGGCCCTCGGTGGTGCCGCCGAAGATCAGGATGCTCATGCCTTGGCCTCGTACCCCCTGGGGGTGACCATCCGCCCAGACAGCTGCTGGGTGGAGGAAGCTCCGATGAAAACAGTGGTGAACATATCCACCTGCTCCCGCTCCAGCTCCTCCAGGGTCAGCAGGCGGCGCTCCTCCCCCGCCCGGCCGATGTTCTTCACCCAGCCGCACACAGTCGTCCCAGGCCGGTGCTTCCGCAGGATAGCACAGGCCCGGGCCAGATGATCCCGCCGGCGGCGGCTCATGGGGTTATAGAGACAGACCACAAAGTCCCCTGCGCCGGCGCAGTCCAGCCGCTTTTCGATCACCTCCCAGGGGGTGAGCAGGTCGGACAGGGAGATCACCGCAAAGTCGTGCATCAGCGGCGCCCCCAGCGCAGCCGCGCCGGACAGGGCCGCCGTGATCCCCGGGACCACCTCGATCTCCACCTCCGGGAACTCCTCCGCCATCTGGAGGATGGGTCCGGCCATGCCATACACCCCGGCGTCCCCGCTGCAGATCATGGCGGTGGTCTCTCCCGCCTCCGCCCGCTCCAGGGCAATGCGGCAGCGCTCCAGCTCCCGGGTCATGGGGGTGGTCACCAGCTCCTTACCCTCCAAAAACTCCCGTGCCAGATCCATATAGGTGGTATAGCCGCACACCACCCGGCTGTCCTCCAGGGCCCGCAGCGCCTGAGGCGTCAGCTGTTCCGCCCCGCCGGGGCCCATTCCGATCACATAGAGCCGCTTCATACACGCTCCCTCCAATCCAAGTTCGGTTCCGTACCCGCCAGGGCCAGGGTCACCCCGTCCAGGGCGGTCTTGCTCTTCAACAGCACACCGCCCTCCGCCAGAGCGGCCCGTTCGCACACATTGTCCACCCCGGTGACCTGGGCCACAAAGGAGGAGGGGGACACGCTCCCCTCCACCCGTGCCAGCCGCCCGGCGGAATAGACCGTCAGAGGCAGCCCCAGCGCCCCGGCAAAGGCCAGCAGCCCCGGCTCCTCCGCCTTCAGGTCGATGGAGCACACCGCCCCCACCGCCCGGGCCGGGAGGCCCAGGCCGTTCATCGTCTGGTCAAACAGGGTTTGGACGGCCTCCTCTGAGGTCCCCCGCCTGCACCCTACGCCCACGCGTAGGGTCCGGGGGCACAGCCACAGGGCCTCCGGGCGTGGCGGCGTCCAGTCCACCACGATGTCCGCCCGGTCCCGCTCCCCCCAGTTCAGTCCGGCGGGACAGGGCCCGGCCACCGGCCACCGGGACCAGAAGGACACCGTCTCCCCCGCCAGCAGGCGGGAGGACACCCCCAGGATCCGCTCCGGCCAGGGGACCAGCAGGCCCTGCCGCCGCGCCCACTGGTCTGCCGCAAAGACCCCGTTGACATCAGTGGCGGTGGTGAGCACCGCCTCCGCCCCGGTCAGGGCGGCGATCCGGCGGGCCAGGTCGTTGGCCCCGCCCAGGTGGCCGGACAGGATGGGCACCGCGTACCGCCCGGCCTCGTCCACCACCACCACCGCCGGATCGGTGCTCTTGTGACGCAGGCAGGGGGCTATGGCCCGGACAGCAATGCCCGCCGCCCCCACAAAGACCAGGGCCTCCGACCGCCCGAAGGCCCGGGCCGCCCACTCTTCCACCCGGAGGCCCTCCCGGGTGCAGGCGGCCGGACAGCCCGCGCCGGTCAGCTCCGCCGCCAGCCGCTCCGCCAGGGCGTTCCCCCGGGCAGTGAAGGCGATGAGCTCTACCCTCATGGCCGGTCCGCCTCTGCTGAGCCGTCCCCCTGGCGGTACTCTGTGGAGAAGCCCGGGTGATACAGCAGGCTGCGCCGGTAGCTGTGGGCCAGGAAGTCCCCCACCAGCACCAGGGCGGTCTTGGAGATCCGGTGCTCCCGGCCCGCCTGGGCCAGGGCGCCCACGGTACAGCGGACCACCTTCTCCTCCGGCCAGGTGGCCTTATACACCAGCGCCGCGGGGGTATCCGCCGTATAGGCTCCCTTTTGCAGCTCCTCCGACAATGCCTCCAGCATCCCGGCGGACAGGAAGATCACCATGGTGGCCCCATGGGCGGCCAGGGAGGCGATGTCCTCCCCCTCAGGCACCGGGGTGCGCCCCGCCATCCGGGTAATGATGACCGACTGGCTCACCCCCGGCAGGGTGTACTCCTCCCCCGCCGCGGCGGCCGCCCCACAGAAGGAGGACACCCCCGGCGTCACATCCCAGGGAATGTCCCGGGCGTCCAGGGCGTCCATCTGCTCCCGGATGGCCCCATAGAGGCAGGGATCCCCGGTGTGGAGGCGGACGGTATCTCCCCCCCGGCGGTGGGTCTCCTCCAGCACCTCCAGCACCTGCTCCAGGGTCATCTGAGCGCTGTTGTACACCGGGACGCCCTCCCGGACCAGACCCAGCAGGGCCGGATTCACCAGGCTCCCGGCATACACCACACAGTCTGCCCGGCCCAGCAGCTCCGCCCCCCGAAGGGTAATCAGATCGGGCCCTCCAGGCCCTGCCCCCACAAAATGCACCATATCCGTTCTCCTTATCTCCTCAGTCCGGGTCGCTCCGGTACACCCGCCCAACGTGGAAGTCCCGGCGAAGCGCCACCGGATTTCATATCTTATGGTATTATGACCGTGGTAAAGTACCCATTGGAATCAGGTTTCCCCGTGAGATCCGCAAAAGGCCGCTCCTCCGGCAGGCCGCAGTTCTCCACCATAGCCGCCCGGTCCAGCAGCTTCCGGGCCTCCAGCTCCTCCAGCAGCTTCTGGTGGTTCCTGCCCGCCTTCATCAGCACCTTGCTCCCCGGCAGGTCCAGCGCCTCGCCCAGCCCCGGGCCGCCGCCGGGGATGATGTGGAGAGGCTGGTCCGGCTCTGTCAGGCTCCGGCCCAGCCGGGCGGCCACTGCGCAGAAGCTGGGCACACCGGGCACCATCACACAGGGAAAACCCTCCGCCTTCAGCAGCTCCATCATATAGCAGTAGGTGGAGTAGATGGACACATCTCCCAGGATCGCCATGGCCACATCCTGGCCGGCCTCCAGATAGGGGCGCACCGCGTCCGCCGCCCGCCGGTGTCCCTCCGCCTGCTCCGCCCGGTCCCGGGACATGGTAAAGCGCAGGGGCAGCAGGGTCTTGCCCTCCAGCCGGGCCGCCTGCCGGGCGATGCTCAGGGCGGTCATCTCCCCGGAGGCCATCTGGGGCGCGGCCAGCACCGGACAGGACTCCAGCACCCGCACCGCCTTCAGGGTCAGCAGCTCCGGGTCCCCGGGGCCCACCCCCACACCGTAAAAGGTTCCTAGCTTGTCTGCCATGCTTCCAAGATCTCCTTTGCACCCCGGGTCATCCCCAAAAGGCCGTATTGATTGCTGAACAGCACCGCACCCACAGAGAACTGCTCCGCCGCCCGCCGTTCCAAATGGCGCTGGACCGCCTCCAGCAGGGAATCCATCACCGGCTCCCGAAGTCCCGCCCGCTCCAGCACCGAAAGGCACTGGTCGGCGGTGGCGCTGTCCATCAGCGCCTGAGCGGTGTCCCGGTCCGCCCCGCACAGGGCGGCGTGAGCGCAGAACAACTCCGCCCGTCCGTCCGCCCAGCGGGAGTGGGTGTTCATAATGCCCCCGGCCAGCTTCACCAGCTTGCCGATGTGGCCCACCAGCAGGACCGCAGAGAAGCCCTCCGCTCCGGCCCCGTCCAGGGCCTCCCCGATAAAGTTGGAACAGCGGACCACCGGGACCTCAGCAGGCAGGGCCACACCGCCCCGGGCCAGGAACTCCATGCCGTAATTCCCGGGGGTGAGCACCAGCTGCCTGGCCCCGCCGGCGGCGGCCTGCCGCAGCTCCAGGGCCGTGGTCTCCACAATGGCCTGGACGCTCATGGGCTCCACAATGCCGGAGGTGCCCAGAATGGAGATCCCGCCCTCCACCCCCAGGCGGGGGTTGAAGGTCCTGCGGGCAGCCGCCTCACCTCCCGGGACGGAGATGGTGACCCGCAGCCCGCCGGGCTCGTCCAGTTCCCGCCGGACGGCGTCCACCGCCTCCCGGATCATCTGTCGGGGCACGCGGTTGATGGCCCACTCCCCCATCGGCTGGTCCAGGCCGGGGCGGGTGACCCGGCCCACCCCGGGGCCGCCCTGGAGAAGGACCGCTTCCCCTGCCGCCGCCTCCACCCGGGCGCAGACGGGCAGACCATGGGTGGCGTCCACATCGTCGCCGCCGTCCTTGGTCACACAGCAGCAGGCCGCCCCCGCCTCCAGACGGGGCGCCTCCACCGGGACCTCCACGACCCATCCCTTGGGGGTGCGCAGGGACACCGTCTCCGGGGCGCGTCCGGTGAGCAGCAGCCGGGCGGCCGCAGCAGCCGCCAGGGCGGCGCAGGTGCCGGTGGTATAGCCGCAGCGCAGCCGCTTTCCTCCGGCGGTCACATAGTGCTCAAAGGGCACGGTCCGCCGCCCCCTCCCGCAGCCGCTCCAGCCCCGCCTGATACAGGGCCCGGGCTTCCTCCACAGTGGTCCCAAAGCTGACTGCCGGCAGCGCTTGTTTCATCTCTCATCCTCCTGCCGCCGGGTGCGGCGCTCCTCCGGGCTCAGGGCCCTCTGCGGGTGAACAGATACTGCTCCGTCCCGTCCTCCAACTCTGTGCGGTGAACCTTCACACCAAAGACCTCCTCCAGCGCGCCGCCGGCATAGATCTCCGCCGGGGTCCCCCAGGCCCGGAGCCGTCCCTCCTCCATCACCGCCACCCGGTGGGCACAGCCCAGCGCCAGGTTCAGGTCATGGAGCACCATGACCACCGCCTTGCCCGCCGCCGCCGTCTCCCGCATCAGCTGGGCCAGCTCCAGCTGGCAGCCGATGTCCAGGAAGGTGGTTGGCTCGTCCAGCAGGAGCACCGGGGTGTCCTGGGCCAGGGCCATGGCCAGATAGACCTTCTGCCGCTGGCCGCCGGACAGGCGGGCCACATTCCGCTCCGCCAGCTCCAGCACCCCCGCCCGCTCCATGGCCGAGCGGGCCGCCGCCCGGTCCGCCGGGCCATAGCGCCGGGGATAGCCCAGGTATGGGAACCGCCCGTGGAGCACCAGGGCCTCCACGGTGATCTCCGGCACAGGCCGGGACTGGGGCAGCAGGGCCGTCTGCCGGGCAAATGCCCGGCTGCTCCAGCCGGCGGTGTCCGCCCCGTCCACCAGGACCTGTCCCCCGCGCAGGGGGAGCAGCCGGGCAGCCGCCCGGAGCAAGGTGGACTTGCCGCAGCCGTTGGGCCCCGCCAGCACGGTGACCTCCCCGGGCTGAAAGCGCAGGGAGATCCCCTTTACCACATCGGTGCCGCCGTAGCCCGCGGTCACCTCTCTCAATTCCATCACAGCCGCCGCCCCCCTCTCTGGCGAAACAGGAGCCACAGGAAGAAGGGCCCGCCCAGCAGGGACAGCAGGATGCCCACCGGGAGCTCAAAGGGGGCAAAGAGCACCCGGCCCAGCAGGTCGCACACGGTCACCAGCAGCGCCCCCAGCAGCATGGATGACAAAAGCAGATCCCGGTGCCGGGTCCCCACCAGGAACCGGGCGGCGTGGGGGACCAGCAGGCCCACAAAGCCAACCAGCCCGGCAAAGCTCACCGCCGCGCCGCACAGCACCGCCGCCAGGGTGAGCAGGGCGCTCCGGGCCAGGCGGGTAGACAGGCCCACCGACTGGGCCACCTCGTCCCCCAGGGAGAGCAGGTCCAGCTCATAGCTCAGGGCCAGGGCCGCGCCGGACGCCAGAACGGTGAGCAGGGCGGGCAGCCTCAGCATCTCCAGTGTCACTCCGGCCAGCCGCCCCACCATAAAGGCGTTGGCCCCCAGGGCAGCCTCCGGAAAGAGGATGGAGACCGCGTCGATGGCGGCGGACAGGATGCTGCTGATGGCCACACCGGCCAGCACCAGGGTGATCCGGCTGGCCCCCGTCCGGCGGGCCAGGGTGTACACCAGCACACAGGCGCACAGCGCCCCCGCGAAGGCCGCCGCCGGCACCGCCGTCATGGAGGCGGGCAGCAGGGCGGAGCACAAAATGGCTCCCAGCCCCGCCCCGGCGTTGACCCCGATGATGTTGGGCCCTGCCAGAGGATTGCCCAGCACCCCCTGGATGATGACGCCCCCCACCGCCAGGGCACAGCCGCACACCAGGGCGGCCAGCATCCGGGGCAGGCGGGCATACAGTACGATGGAGCCGCTCACTCCCTGGCCCCGGCCCAGCAGGGCGGCGGCTACCTCTCCCAGCGAGAGGCTGACCGAGCCCACGCACAGGCTCAGCAGGGCGGCGGCAGCCGTCCCGGCCAGCAGCGCCAGCATCAGAAGGCCCTTATGCCGTCTCGCCGCTTCCATACATCAGCTCCGCCAGCATCTGATAGCTCTCGCCCCAGCGGGCGTTGGGCTTATAGTGGAACAGGTCCTTGGGCAGCACCTCCACCCGGCCCTCCTTCACCGCGGTGAGGGTCTGCCAGGCCGGGTCGCTGTGGAGCAGCTCGTCCAGGCTCTTGAGGGCGGCCTCCTGACTGGCCCCCATGGTGGTGACAAAGATGAACTCTGGGTCGGCGGCCAGGATGGATTCCATCTGGAGGTCCTCCAGCAGGCCGCTGTTGCTGTCGGCGATGTTCACCGCCCCCAGGTCCTTCAGCATGGCCCCGGCAATGCTGTCGCTGTTTTTGGCCCGCACCCCGCTGGAATAGGCCCGCAGCAGCAGCACAGTGGGGCCCTCCCCCTCCGGCACGGAGGCGATGGCCGCGTCAATGCCGCTCTGGATGTCCAACCCGTTTTTCTGGTACAGATCGGACCGGCCGGTCAAATCGGTGCAGATCTTCAACATATTCAGATAGTCGTCAAAGGTCTCCACCTTGAACCAGGCGGCGGGGATCCCGGCGGCCGCCAGGCTGTCCTTCAGCCCCATCTGTCCGTCCAGGTCCGGGGTGAGCAGCACCAGGTCCGGCTCGGCGGCAAACAGGGCCTCCAGGTCAGGCTGCTGGTTGGCGCCCAGGTTCACGGTGTCCTCCGGGAGCTCCAGCCCCCGCTCGTCATAGGCGTCCTGCGTGACTGCCACCACCTCTCCTCCGGCCAGCAGCCAGGTCTCGGCATAGCTGCCCAGCAGGGCGGCTACCCGCTTGGGGGGCTGCTCCAGCTCCACGGTATTCCCCAGGCTGTCGGTAAAGGTACAGGTCCCCTGGGCGCTCTGCTCCACACCGGCAGAGGATGTGGGGGCAGAGGCGTCTCCCTCTCCGGGGGCGCAGGCGGTCAGCAGCAGCACGGCCGCCGCCAGGACCGTAAACAGTCGTCGCATCGTCGATCTTCCTTTCGCATTGTGATCCAGGTAGAAAAGTTTACCCGTTATTGTACCATATTTGCTCCTGGCGCGCCAGTCCGGCCCTGTCTTTTTTCCACCTCCGCCAAAGTTTTTCCGCTGTCTTGAAAATTCCCGCCCTTTTCGTTACAATAAAGCCGAATCGATCCCAGGACCAACCTCGGGACCGGAAAGAAGGAGCATCATGGAACAACAACAGTCCAATTCCCCCCGCACCCTCCAGGAGCTCGCCCCCGGACAGAGCGGCATGATCCTGTCTGTGGGCAACCAGTCGGGGGCGGTCAAGCGCCGGCTGGTGGATATGGGTCTCACTCCGGGGACCACAGTAAAGGTGACCAAGGTAGCTCCCCTGGGCGACCCGCTGGAGGTCTCTCTCCGTGGCTATGAGCTGTCCCTGCGGAAGGATGACGCCGCTCAGATCCGCATCGGCGCGCCCCGCCGCCCCGCCGCCCGGGAGGCCGCCGCCCGCCGCACCGACCCGGAGCGCGCCCGCAAGCAGCTCCAGGACCATGTCCACGAACTGGAGCAGCACGAGCGCCCCTATGACCACAGCGCCCACGACAGCCGCCCCATGCGCATCGCCCTGGCGGGCAACCCCAACTGCGGCAAGACCACTCTGTTCAACGCCCTCACGGGATCCAATCAATATGTGGGCAACTGGCCCGGGGTGACCGTGGAGAAAAAGGAGGGCACCGCCCGCCTGGGTGACCGGGAGCTGACGGTAGTGGACCTGCCTGGGATCTACTCCCTGTCCCCCTACTCCATGGAGGAGATCGTGGCCCGGGACTTCATCATCGGCGAAGGGCCGGACGCCATTTTGAACATCGTGGACGCCACCAATCTGGAGCGCAACCTCTACCTCACCGTCCAGCTGCTGGAGCTGGAACGTCCCCTGGTGCTGGCCCTGAACTTTATGGACGAGGTTGAGGCCCGGGGGGACTCCATCGATGTGGAGCGCCTCTCCCGGCAGCTGGGTGTCCCCGTGGTCCCCATCACCGCCAAGACCGGCCAGGGGCTGGATGAGCTGCTCCAGGTGGCCCACCGGCAGATGCACCTGGGCTATACCTTTGAGCCTGACGACCTTTATGACAGCTTCACCCACGACATCCACCACCGCATGGGCGAGCTGCTCCACGACTACGCCTATGCCGCCCACCTCCCCGCCCACTGGGCGGCCATCAAGCTGCTGGAGGGGGACAAGCTGGTGGAGGAGGCCCTGCGCCTGCCCCGGGAGGTGCAGGAGGAGCTGCAAGGCATCATCGCCGAGTATGAGGGCTCCAGCGACCTGGGCGACCGGGAGACCCTGATCGCCGACAGCCGCTATCAGTACATCGAGCGGGTGGTCGAGGCCTCGGTGGTCAAAGGACACGCCGACTCCGGCCCCACCCTCAGCGAGCGGATCGACCGGGTGGTCACCGGCAAGTACACCGCCCTGCCCCTGTTCCTGTGCGCCATGCTGGCCATGTTCGTCATCACCTTCGGCCCCTTCGGCTCCTGGCTGCAAAACGGCGTCAGCGCCCTGATCGACCTGTTTTCCGGCTGGCTGGGCGGGACCCTGACCGCCGCCGGCGTCTCCCCCGTGCTCATCAGCCTGGTGTGTGATGGCATCATCGCCGGCGTGGGCGGCGTGCTCTCCTTCCTGCCCCAGATCGCCCTGTTGTTCTTCTTCCTGTCCTTTCTGGAGGATTCAGGCTATATGTCCCGGGCCGCCTTCATCATGGACCGGCTGCTGCGCCGCTTCGGTCTGAGCGGAAAGGCCTTCATCCCCATGCTCATGGGCTTCGGCTGTTCTGTCCCCGCCATCATGGGGGCCCGCACCATGGAGAACGAGAAGGACCGGCGGATGACCATTCTCCTGGTCCCCTTCATGTCCTGCTCGGCCAAGCTGCCCGTCTACGGCATGATCGCCGGGGCCTTCTTCGGCCCTTGGGCCGGACTGGTGATTTTTGGGCTTTATGTGCTCGGGATGCTGGTGGGCATCCTGTCCGGGATCCTCTTCAAGCGCACCCTCTTCGCCGGAGAGCCCGCCCCCTTCGTGCTGGAACTGCCTCCCTACCGCCTGCCATCCTTTGATAACATCGCCACCCACGTCTGGCAGAAGGTGAAGGGCTTCCTGGTCAAGGCGGGCACCCTGATCCTGCTGATGTCCATGGTCCTGTGGCTGCTCCAGTCCTTTGACTTCTCCCTGCACATGGTGGACGACGCAGCCCAGTCCATGCTGGGCACCCTGGGCAGCTGGATCGCCCCCATCTTCGCCCCCCTGGGCTTTGGCTTCTGGCAGGCGGCGGTGGCCCTGCTTACCGGGCTCATCGCCAAGGAGATGGTGGTCTCCTCCCTGTCCATGTTCTACGGCTTCGCCCTCACCGCCACCAGCGCCCAGGTGGCCGCCGCCATGACCGGCTTCACCCCCCTGTCCGCCCTCTCCATGCTGGTGTTCATCCTGCTGTATGTCCCCTGCGTGGCGGCGGTGTCCACCCTGGCCCGGGAGATGAACAGCGTCAAATGGACCCTGTTCTCCATTGCCTGGCAGCTCGGTATGGCGTACATCGCCGCGTTCCTGGTCCACACGGTCGGCCTGCTGTTGGGCTTTGTGTGATCTGGAGTTCTGCAAACTCTCCCGCAATTTCTGACATAGCCCGCCGGAGCCGTTCCTGCCTGCTCCGGCGGGCTGAAAGGTATGGTGTTTCATGCGGAAAATCGATCTGATCGCCCTGGACCTGGACGGCACCTTTCTTGACCCGGCGGGGGAGATCTCCCCTGCCTCTCTGGAGGCCGTGCGGACGGCCCGGGCCGCCGGAGTCAAGGTCGTGCTGTCCACCGGCCGCTCTGGTGCGGAGGCGGCACACTTCTCCAAGCTGGCGGGGTGCGACAATCTGGCCGTCTGCCTGGGGGGCGCCGCCCTGTGCGACGCCCGCACCGGCAGCCACCTGCGGCGGTGGGACCTGCCGGAGGAGACCGGGCGGCGAGCCCTGGAGCTGTGCCTGGGCCGGGACATCGAGCTGATGATCTTCGCCGGGGAAGAGATCCTGTTGGATCCCTTCTCCCGCCGCTCCCTCCAGCGCACCTACCCCTTCTCCGTCTTTCACCGCCGCGCCGTTGACGTTCCGGATCCCCTGGCCCATCTGGCGGAGCGCGGCCTGCCCCTTACCAAGCTCCACGGGGATCAGAAGCCGGGGGGCTACCCCCTGGAGGAACTGGCCGCCCTGCCTGGAGTAGAGCTCACCGCCTCCAACGACCACGACTTCGAGCTGGTCCCTGCCGGGGTGAACAAGGGCCGTACCCTGGCCCTCCTCGCCCTGATGTGGGGCATCCCCCTGGAGCGCTGCGCCGCCGTGGGGGACAGCGCCAACGACCTGGCGATGCTCCGGGCGGTGGGCTGTCCCATCGCCATGGGGAACGCCGCCCCCCAGGTGCAGGCGGCCGCCGCCCGCACTGTGGCGGACAACAGCCATGACGGCGCGGCCCAGGCCATTCTCTCCTGCCTGGAGTAAGCCTCTCAAAGCCCCGGGACGTCCATCCGGATGCCTCGGGGCTTTTTTGCCCGCGGAAACGACCCGCTCCGCCATTTTCCCCTTGACCTTCCCCCAGGTGGAAGGTGTACCGTAAAGCCGCCGGGCAAAATTTAATGAAAATTTAAGCCTTTCTTTCGGGAAAGCTAATCCCCCCGCGGTAAGATAGAGGCACCTCTTGGGGCGCGCTGCCCCGGCCTACCCACCCTCGCCCGCGCCCAGCGCTCTGGAATCTGTACATAGTAAGGAGTCAACGCCATGGAAACCACACAACTCACCCCGGAAGCGCCGGTACAGCCGGAAGCGCCAAAGCGATTCCCCGCCGCCCCCCGCTTCCAGCTCCCCAAAAAGCGCAGAAAATGGCTCAAGCGTCTGGTCCTGATCCTCGCCGCGGCAGGGGTCCTCTTCCTGCTCCTGCGCCCCCTGCTCTTCGGAAGCCCAGCAGCCTCCTCCGGGCAGTACCAGCCCGCCGCCGTCCAGCGGCAGGACCTGACCGTCTCGGTGGACGGCTCCGGCACCATGACCCCTATCGAGTCCTACCAGGTGGGGGCGCTGGTCTCCGGCGAGATCCTGGAGGCCCCCTTCCAGGACGGAGACCGGGTGGAAAAGGGGCAGCTGCTCTACCGCATCGATCCGGGCAGCGCCGCCACCGCCCTGGAGCAGGCCCAGGTGGCTGTCCAGCAGGCCCAGCTGGCCTATGACAGCACCGCGGACGGGCTGCGGCCCAGGGCCTCCGGCTCCGGCGTGGTGCAGAAGCTGTATGTGAAGAAGGGGGATACGGTCTCCGCCGGCTCCCCCATCGCGGACATCTCCGACACCGCCTCCATGACCCTCACCCTCCCCTTCCAGTCCGCCGACGCGGCCCGGATCTCCGTGGGACAGAGCGCCCAGGTCACCCTGGCGGGCACCCTGGAGACCCTGCCCGGCACCGTGGAGTATGTGGCCGGGGCAGATCAGGTGGGCAGCGCCGGCGCCTTGGTCCGGCAGGTGAAGATCCGTGTGAACAATCCCGGCGCACTTACCGAGGCCACCAGCGCCACCGCCAAGGTGGGGACCGCCTCCTGCGCCGCGGGGGGCACCTTTGAGGCCCGCCTGAGCCAGACCATCACCGCCCAGGCCGGGGGCGAGGTCACTGCCCTGAACGTCTCGGTGGGCAGCCGGGTCTCCAGCGGGGAGCTGCTGGCCACGCTGGGCGGCTCCGCCGCGGAGACCACCCTGCAAAACGCCGCCCTCTCCCTCCAGAACGCGCAGCTCTCCCTTCAGAGCGCCCTGGAAGCCCTGGAGAACTACACCATTACCTCCCCTATCTCCGGCACGGTCATCGAAAAGAACCTGAAGGCCGGGGATCAGCTGGACGGCAGCGAGTCTGGGGCGCTGGCCGTGATCTACGATTTGGAGCAGCTGGAGCTGAAAATGAACGTCAGCGAGCTGGACATCGGCAAGATCCGGCCCGGCCAGAGCGTGGAGATCACCGCCGAGGCCCTGCCCGGCGAGACCTTCCTGGGCACCGTGGAGAAGGTGAACATCAACGGGACCACCACCGACGGCTTCACCACCTATCCGGTCACCATTCTGCTCTCCGAGTACGGCGCCCTCAATCCCGGCATGAACGTGTCCGCCGACATCATCGTGGAGCAGGCACAGCAGGTCCTCTGCATCCCAACCCCCGCCGTCTCCGGCGGCAATACGGTCCTGGTTGCCCAGGATGGGGCCCTGGGCGAAGACGGCTCCGTGCTCGACCCCGCCAAGCTGGAGACGCGCCAGGTGGAGCTGGGCCGCAGCAGCCAGGACTATGTGGAGATCCTCTCCGGCCTGGAGGAGGGGGAGACCGTGCTGGTGCCCATCCAGTCAGCAGACAGTTCCGCCGGCTCCACTGCCGTGATGGCTTCGGGAGGCTGAGCTTCGTGACACATCTGATTGAACTAAAAGACGTCTATAAGATCTACCCCATGGGGGACGAGACGGTCCACGCCCTGGACGGCGTCAGCCTCTCCATCGACCAGGGGGAGTTCGTGGCCATCGTTGGCTCCTCCGGCTCAGGCAAGTCCACCGCCATGAACATCATCGGCTGTCTGGATGTACCCACCTCCGGCTCCTACCACCTGGGAGGTGTGGACGTGTCCACCATGGACGATGACCAGCAGGCGGAGATCCGCAACAAAATGCTGGGCTTCATCTTCCAGCAGTACAATCTGATCCCCAAGCTGTCCGTGCTGGAAAATGTGGAACTGCCCCTGCTGTACGCTGGAGTCCCTGCGGAGGAGCGCCGGGAGCGGGCCATCCACTCCCTGGAGCGGGTTGGGCTGGCGGACAAGCGGAAGCACCTGCCCTCCCAGCTCTCCGGCGGCCAGCAGCAGCGGGTCTCCATCGCCCGGGCCCTGGCGGGCAGCCCCTCGGTGATCCTGGCCGACGAGCCCACCGGCGCGCTGGACTCCCGCACCGGCCGGGAGGTGCTCGGCTTTTTAAAAAAGCTGAACCGCGAGGGGGACACAGTGGTGCTCATCACCCACGACAACTCCATCGCCGTCCGGGCCGACCGGATCATTCGCCTTCAGGACGGCAGGATCATCTATGACGGGGACGCCCACGACCCCCGGGCGGTGGTCCAGCCCGATGAGGAGCAGGAGGCGGACGGGGCGGAACAGGAGGGGGCTGTATGAACTTTGGACAGTCCTTCCGCCTGGCGCTGAAGTCCCTGACCACCAGCAAGATGCGCTCTCTGCTGACCATGCTGGGCATCATCATCGGCGTGGCCTCGGTCATCGTCATCCTGGCCCTGGGCAACGGGGTGCAGGGGATGGTGGATGAGCAGGTGGAGAAGCTGGGGGTCAACATGATGCAGACCTATGTGTGGGGCCGGGGCGATGGCTCCACCATGGACCTGGACCCGGACGATATGTACCAGCTGGTGGAGGAGCACCCCGAGGTCCTCACCGGCGTCTCCCCATACGTCTCCTTCCAGGCCACCCTGCGCCGGGGGGACGAGAAATTTGACAAGACCCAGCTGTACGGCGTCAGCGAGGTCATGTTCAAAAATGAGACTCAGGCCACCATGGACGGGGGACAGAAGCTGACCTCCGGGCGGTTCCTCTCCTTCCTGGACGTGGAGCGCCGGAACAATGTGTGCGTCATCGGGGCCTATCTGGCCCAGGAGGCCTTTCAGGGGGATGCTCTGGGACGGACGCTGTCCATCAACGGCACGTCCTACACCGTCATCGGCGTGCTGGATCAGCTGAGCACCAGCGAGATGCTAAAGGGCGGACCAGATGACCAGATCTACATCCCCTACGAAAACGCCCTGGAACTCATGGGAGCCCGGTATGTGACCCTGTACATCTTCACCAGCACCTCCGGCGAGACCGCCGCCCAGGCCAAGGAGGTCATCGACAGTATGCTCTATGACCGCTTCCAGGGGGACACGGACGCCTATTTCACCCAGACCATGGAGGAGCAGGCCAACCTCATCAACGCCATGATGGGCGTGGCCATCGGCGTGCTGGTGGCCATCGCCGCCATCTCCCTGCTGGTGGGCGGCATCGGCATTATGAATATCATGCTGGTCTCCGTCACCGAGCGCACCCGGGAGATCGGCATCCGCAAATCCCTGGGGGCCAAGCGGAAGGACATCCGCCGCCAGTTCGTCATCGAGGCGGGGACCACCTCCGCCATCGGCGGGCTGCTGGGTATCGCCCTGGGATACCTGCTGGCCACCGGCGTGGGCGCCCTGCTGGGCGGAATGCTGACCGCCCAGATGGGAGGAGGGGCCACCTTCTCCGCCGCGCCCACCTTCGGCTCCGTGGCCATCAGCTTCGGCGTCTCTGTGGGGATCGGCATATTGTTCGGCTATCTGCCCGCCAACAAGGCGGCGAAGCTGAATCCCATCGACGCGCTGCGGTACGACTAAGGCAAATTAGGAATCAGGAATGATCCGATACCGGATGGTCCCCCTCTTGCGCAGAGGTCCGGCGCGCACCAAAATTCCTAATTCCTCATTTCTCATTCAAAAGGAGTTTTGGGTCTATGAAAAAACGCATTTTGACCGGCCTGCTGGCCTGCTGTCTCTCCCTGAGCCTGGCCCTGCCCGGCCTTGCCGCGGGGAGCATCCCCGCCCAGGATGAGGTCGCCCAGGTCGTCACCGCGCTGGGTATCATGGCCGGTGACGCCAATGGAGACCTCCACCTGTCCCGTCCAGTCAACCGGGCCGAATTCATCACCATGGCCGTGAAGGCCAGCCCCCAGGGCGACCAGGTGGGCGAGGCCTCCACCTCCCCCTATCCTGACGTGCCCTATACCCACTGGGCCGCAGGCTTCGTGGAAGCCGGCGTGGCCGCAGGGCTGATCTCCGGCTACTCCGACGGCACCTTCCGCCCTGCCAGCTCCATCACCCTGGCGGAGGGGGCGACCATCGCCCTGGGGCTTCTGGGCTACTCCGCCGAGGACTACTCCGGCGCCTATCCCAGTCCTCAGATGGCCCTGTACCACAGCCTGAGTCTGGACAAAGGCCTCACCGCCCAAGCCGCCTCCGCCCCCCTCACCCGGCATGACGCCATGTATCTGTTCTATAACCTCCTGTCCGCCAAAAACAAGGAGGGCCAGCCCTATCTCACCACGCTGGGCTACTCCCTCAACGCCGCCGGTGAGGTGGACCTGGTGGCCCTGGTGAACGGGGAGATGAACGGCCCCCTGGTGGCCTCCGGCGACTGGCAGAGCGCCATCCCCTTCCCCCTCTCCGGCGTCACCGTGACCCGGGACGGAAAGGCGTCCACCCTCGCCGCCATCCAGACCAACGACGTGATCTACTGGAACCAGACCATGCGGGCCCTGTGGGTCTCCTCCGACCGGGTGGTAGGCGTGATTCAGGAACTGACGCCCTCCGCATCCTCTCCGGAGTCGGTCAAAATCGCCGGGCGGACCTATCCCATCGAAAGCGCCTCCGCCGCCTATGCCCTGTCTGACCTGGGGCAGTACGGCGTGGGGGATACCGTCACCCTTCTGCTGGGCCGCACCGGCGGAGTGGCCGCCGTGGCCGCCCCCAGCGCCGCGCAGACTGAGCGCTGCGGCGTGGTGGTCCGGACGGAACGCGGCTCCTATGATGACGGGCACGGCGGCTCCTACACCGCGGATACCGTCACCATCCTGTCCACCGACGGCAGCACATACAGCTATCCCTGGACCGCCAACTATCTGGAGGCGGGCGACCCGGTAGGCATCAGCATCGGCTCCGACGGAAAAGTCACATTGAAGCGCCTCAGCTCCCCCGCCCTGTCTGGCAAAGTGTCCGCTGACGGCCTGAAGCTCGGGACCCATACCATCGCCCCCGATGCAGAGATCCTGGACGCCGCCGGAGGGAACGCGGTCAAGATCTTCCCCAGCCGCCTGGCCGGGATGGAACTGACCAGCGGCAAGGTGGCCTACTACTCCCTCAACGGCAGCGGGGAGATCGACCGCATGGTGCTCAACAACGCCACCGGCGACGCCTACCGCTACGGCGTGCTCACCCACATGGAATCCTTGGGGGAGGGCCTCTATGCCAGCTACTCCTATGAATACGACGTGGGCGGCACCTCCTACTCCATCCCCTCCACCAGCACCCGCTATCCGGTGCAGGCCGGGCCCATCCTGGTGGACGGCGACCCCGCTGACCCCGACCGCATTCTCTCCCTCACCTCCGTCAAGGCCGACAAGATCAGCGGCGGCAAGCTGGTGTCCGGCAGCCGTCAGTACCGTCTGGCCGACGAGGTCATCGTCTATGAGCGGCGGGACCGGGACTACTTCCTGTCCACCCTGGACCGGGTCCAGGAGCTGGGCCTGTCCCTCACCGGCTGGTATGACCGGGCGGAGAACCAGGGCGGCCGCATCCGAGTCATCGTGGCCCAGTGACTCCTCCCCTGACGAACAGCGCGCGGCGCGGAAGCCATGCTTCCGCGCCGCGCGCTGTTCTGATTTGAGTGCCTCAGTCCTTATCCGTACACTGGCACGGCGCTTTTTCCTCCGGCGGAAGCAGCTCCGCCAGAGTGATGCTGTCCAGATACTGGTTGATCACATCCTCCAGCCCCTTCCACAGTGGGAAGGTGGGACAGTCGGCGGAGCGGCCGCACTGGCCCTCCTCAGACAGGCCCTGGCAGTTTACCGGGACCAGTCCCCCCTCCGTCAGGCGGAGGATGCTGCCCACGGTGTACTCCTCTGGAGCGCGGGTCAGTCGGTAGCCGCCCCCCTTGCCCCGCATCCCGAACAGATCGCCGCTGCGGGCCAACAGCTTGACGATGCTCTCCAGATATTTTTCCGAAATTCCCTGACGGGCCGCGATCTCTTTCAATGGGATAAATCGGCCATCATCATGTTCCGCCAGATCAATCATCACCCGCAGGGCATAGCGGCCTTTCGTTGAAACCATCATTGCGTCTGTCCCTCCCTTACGGAGCCAAGTGTCTGTTTTACCGCTCTTATTATGCCATAGCGCGGACCGAATTTCAAGGGTTCCCCAGCAGCTCACCAGGCGGGGCTTCGGCCCCGCCCGGTGAGCGTCGGAAAAGTCCAGTTTTCATTGAATTTTTTTGACAAGCACAAGCAGCCGCCCCCAAACTGAGGACGGCCGCTTGTATGATCGGAAGGCAGAGATGGGCAAAAGTCAGGAAATGGCCACTGCGTCATCTTTCTCAAAGGCAGAGGGGCTGTAATAGCGAGTCCCGTCTTCAGAAAGGCTGTAATGCTCCAGGAAATCCCAGGCCAGCCGGAATTCCTCGGGGTAACAGTTATGTTCCCGGGCCAGTGTGCGGGTAAACTGAACCAAGGGGATCTGAGCTTCATCGGCCCAAGTATAGGTATAATAGCGACCAGCTTCGACATAGTCCGAACAGGTGGACAGGAAGCTGTTGTGGTCATTGGGGGTAAAGCTGAAGTCCAGACCGTTCATCTGGCAAGCACCGCGGACCCAGTTATAAATCGCACTGTCTGCGGTGACTGTCCACGGATCTTTGACCAGGTCGTTCGCACGGGGATCAGGCAGTGCCTCGCTGATGTCGGCCTGACCGACCAGAAGATAGGAGGGCATACGGTCGTCGGCGGTGAACTGTGCGTTGGGGAAGGAGGTCGCGCCCACGGCGGCGTAGCTGCCAGCCTCGCTATTGTGGGTCAAGGTCTGGACTGTGCGGCAGCCAAGGGAGTGGCCGCTGCCGTATACACGCTCCATGTTGATCTTTACTCCAGCGTCCTGACTGACCACACGGTCCATCAGCTGCAATGCGGAGCGGGAGAAGTCCGCGTTGTCGGCCTCGTCTCCATAGGTCAATCCGGCGGCGCTGTTCTTGCAGTATTCGCCGATGATGATGACGGCACAGCCCTCATCATTGGCGATGGACCACCACATGGAGCAGTCAAAGAAGGTTGCCGCAGCTTGGGTGTTGCCGGGGAACACCACGACCACGGGCGCCCCGTCCTCGCCGTATTTTTGGGCCGTGTCTGGAATATACATAATGGTCTCGCGGGGGTCCATCACGCCATTTCCATCATAGTCGTGAAAGGCGGAAATACAGGAATACAGGGTACCGGAAACTGCGCTGCCGCCGGGGTTGGTAAGCCGGGTGGACTTCAGCGCTCTGAGCTCAACGGTTTTCTCCTGCCCGTCCACAGCTTCAAAGGCGTAGGAAGAGAGGACCTTTCCATTTTCAGCCGCCTCCCGGGCCGCCTTTGTTGTCTGATAATAGTCGGTGCGTACACCCAGCGCATTGCTGTATGCAAACGGATTGGTATAGCGGGTGTAGCCATCCAGGAAGTCATGAACCTCCGCAGCGGACAGGGAGGTTTCCTGCGTCACCTTGACCTGAGAGATCCCGTACTGTGCGCCCCAGCGTTTGGCAATGTCGTTGGCGTAAGCAGTCTGCCAGGCGTCAGAGTTGAGAGACTGGCGGTAAACGCCTTCCTCACTGGTAGACACAGCGTCGTTGACGGACTTCCAATAAGCCACACTTTCGTCCTGCTCGCTGTATCCGGCCAGGAGTGTGGGAACGGGAATATCTGAGTTTTTAATGAACTGTGCGCTGGGGGCAGCCTTTTCAGCGGCCATTTTTTCCAGCTGCTCCGCAAAGGCAGTATCATCAATGCCGGGATAGTAGGAACCAGTATTGATGCCGTTATATGTGCGGGCGGCAGAGTGATCCAGGACCTCAGAGCCTGCACTTTTCCCAGCGATCAGAGCCTGTGCGGCTACATACATTGGGTTGTTGGAGGTCCAGGATTCCAGAACAGCGCAGCCCTCGTCATAGCCCACGTAGTAGTTACAGGAATGTCCGGTAAAGACGGGGCAGGAAGTCCCATCGGAGAGGGAAACCGTTCCGGACTGGAGGAGGCTGTTGGAGGTAGAACGGGTATCAAAGGCCGTATTGCCCACGGTCTCACCGATACAGATGTTCAGATAATCACGCTCGGCTTCGACGGAACCCCAGGTGCCATTCGCAGGTTCCAGAACAAAGAGCAGCTCGCCATATTGATCGGCCTGCTCAATCCATCCCTGTTCTTCCAAAAAAGCGTAGGTATCTGTGACTCCATTCGGAATGGCGATTACGGTAATATAGCTGCGCAGGGCGGCGTGTTCTGGCATATACAGCTTGATTGTACGGCCATTGCTCAGGGTATAGCCGTAATATCCGGTCAGGGGATGTTCATTGACCTCCGTACGGTCAATGGGAAGCGCACGCGTCGTGTCATTTGTTTTTTCAGTATGATCCAGCAGATAGGCGTTTAAATCGATGGGTGCCACGGAATCCGTGTCCGCTTTTCCGGCTGCGGCATCCGCATTTCTGGCGGCCCCGTCCCAGCTGACCTCAAAGCCGAAGGTCTGGGCCAGATGGTAGAAAGGTACATACAGCTTCCCGGCCACCATAGCGGGGGTCGTGTCGCCCACAGGAACTCCGGCGGTGTAGGTCTGGGAGATGCCGTTTCCGGTGAACGTGACACTGCTGTCTTGGGCGGTATAGCTCAGACCCAAGGAATCCGCGATCTCTGCGGGCACCATGGTGCGCCAGTCAGCGTTGGTGAATGCGGAGACATTGGATTTTGTCCCGTTGACGGAGACGGTCACCGTTCCCTGGGCGGAGGCTGTGATGGTCATCCCGGCAGTCAGGGCAGCGGAGAGGGACAGCGCGAGAAGCTGGCGGTGAAATTTCATGTGTGTCTACCTTCCCTTCATGCATCATACAAAAATGTATAAAACAAACAAAACAAATCGCATTGAATAAAATAATTATACAAATACTACACAAAAAGTCCAATTCAAAAAGTGAATGAACCCATATATAAAATAGATGGTTGTCACCGAAGGTGTTGCCCATGCAAAACTATGTACGGAGTTTTTGACAGGCCGAGGGCGGGGCCGAAGCCCCGCCCTGCATTTCTGTGTTTTCTGCCCGCTACGCGGCGCTGCTCTGGAAGCCCTGCGCCGCTTGGAGCATATTCTCCGCCAGGATGCCGTACCCCCGGGTGGCATCATTCACCAGGACGTGGGTGACAGCGCCCACCAGGCGTCCGTCCTGAAGGATGGGGCTGCCGCTCATCCCCTGCACGATCCCGCCGGTCGCATCCAGCAGACGCTGGTCAGTTACCCGGATCATCATGTTTCGGGTCTCCCCCTCCGTCTCCGGGTAGAGACGGGTAATCTCAATGCTGTACTCCTCTACCCGCTCGCCGGAGATATTGGAGCGGATGACAGCTTTCCCCTCATGCACCTGTTCCCGGGAGGCCACTGCCACCGGCTCCAGGCCCTGGGTCAGCTGCTTCCCGTCCAGACGCCCGAAGATCCCCCGGTCGGTGTTGGCATACAGCTCCCCCAGATCCTCGGTGAGGTTGAACTCTCCGTGGAGCTCACCAGGCTCCCCCGCCCGGCCCCGCTTCACGTCAGACACGGAGGCCTCCATAATGCTCCCCGTCTCCAGAGGCATCAGCTTGGCCGTGTCCACATCATTGATCCCGTGACCCAGGGCGGCGAACACGCCGCTTTGAGGATCGTAGAAGGTCATGGTCCCGATCCCCGCCATAGAGTCCCGAAGCCATACGCCCAGCTGGTATGCCCCCGCTTCGGAGCGGGCGGCCTGGGCCGTCAGCTGGAGGGCCGAGCCCTCCCGCCGGACCTGAAGCGTCATGGGTGCGTCCCGCTTCTGCGTCACCAGCTTTTGGACCTCCTCAATCGTGTTCACCTCAGTCTGGTCGATGTGGGTGATCACATCTCCCGCCTTCAGGCCGCTGGTCCGTCCTGGCGCGGCCGGGCCCTCCGCCGTGTCAATGGAGGACAGTCCCACCACCAGCACACCGTCCGAGAACAGCTTGATGCCCACCGCACGGCCCAGCGGGATTACCTCCCCGCCGGCGCCTGCCACCGCGGCTGCCGCCACCGCGTCCGGTCTGGCCGGCGCGGCCCAGACGGGCCTTCCAGGCAGAAGGCAGGCCAGCAGCAGACCCATGGCCGCCGCTCCTGCCGCCGCCCACCCGGGCCGCCGCCGTTGTTTTTTCTCCTGTTCCAATCTCATCCCTCCCCCGGATGGCCAGGCGGACTGCCGCGGCCATCCTGTTTCCGGCGGCCAGCACCGGCCGCCTTTTCCCAGTATGGACCGCCTCTGCCGGAGGCAAACCAGGGGAAGTCTCCCGCCGTTTCCATGTGAGACTTTGGAAACCCTTCCGAACTGCGGAAGGCCAGGATCTCACCGGAAAAAATCGGAAATTCTGAAGTTTTTTCAAACTGAAGGACGGACGCCGCCCACTCAGACCGGATGTCGTTAATATTTTGTCCTGTTTGTTCGATTTTATTGACGGCGTGCCAAACAGAAGCCGCCCCGCGCCTCCTGTTTAGAGAGACGCGGGGCGCACTGTGTGTCTGCCTGGACCTCGTTTTAAGTCACAGGCTGAATTTTACAAAATATGAAACGCGACGATCAGGCCGGAGAACACGATGGAGACGGTGGACACCAGCTTGATCAGGATATTCAGGGAGGGGCCGGAGGTGTCCTTGAAGGGGTCGCCCACCGTGTCGCCCACCACGGCGGCCTTGTGGCAGTCGGAGCCCTTCCCTCCGTGGTGCCCAGCCTCGATGTACTTTTTGGCGTTGTCCCAGGCTCCGCCGGCGTTGGACATGAATACCGCCATGGCAAAGCCGGTGACGGACACACCGCCCAACAGGCCCACCACACCCTCCGGGCCCAGGAGCAGGCCGGTGAGGATGGGGACGATAATGGCCAGCAGCGCCGGGGCCACCATCTCCCGCAGAGCGCCCTTGGTGCACAGGGCCACACAGGAGGCGTAATCCGGATCCATCTGATACTCCATGATGCCGGCGATCTCCCGGAACTGGCGGCGGACCTCCACCACGATGGACTGGGCCGCAGTCTGGACGGCGCTCATGGTCAGGGCGGAGAACACAAAGGTGAGCATAGCGCCCAGGAATAGTCCAACCAGCATCAGGGGGTTGGTGAGGGACAGGTCCAGGGCCGTCTCCGACTTCTCCGCCACGATATTCACATAGGAGACCAACAGGGCCAGGGCGGTGAGGGAGGCCGAGCCGATGGCGAAGCCCTTTCCGGTGGCGGCGGTGGTGTTGCCCAGAGAGTCCAAGGCGTCGGTGCGCTCCCGAACAGACTCCGGCAGACCGGACATCTCAGCGATGCCGCCGGCGTTGTCCGCCACAGGTCCATAGGCGTCGGTAGCCAGGGTGATGCCCAGGGTGGACAGCATCCCCACGGCTGCGATGCCGATGCCGTAGAGCCCCCGGTCAAAGGAAGCCCCGCCGCCAGCTGCATAGAAGCTGATGAGGATGGCGGCGGCCACGATGAGGATGGAGGCGATGGTGGACATCATGCCCAGGGAGAGCCCGCCGATGATAACGGTGGCCGAACCGGTCTCAGAGGCGGCGGCCAGCTTCTGGGTGGGCTTATAGGTGTCCGAGGTGTAGTACTCCGTGAAGTAGCCAATGGCACAGCCCCCCGCCAGCCCGCAGAGGATGGCGGCGTAGACGCCCCAGTCGCCCAGGACGAACCAGGTCAGCGGCGCGGCGGCCAGGGCGGACAAGGCGGCCGCCAGATAGGTCCCGGTACGCAGGGAGCGCAGCAGGGACTTCTGGGTGGCGTTCTCCTCTGTCTTGACGAAGAAGGTGCCCACGATGGAACAGAGGATGCCGCACACTGCCAGCAGGATGGGCAGGATCATGCCCTTCCAGCCATATCCGGCGCAGGCCCCCAGAGAGAAGGTCGCCAGGATGGAGCCCACATAGGACTCATACAGGTCGGCGCCCATGCCGGCCACGTCGCCCACGTTGTCCCCCACATTGTCCGCGATGGTGGCGGGGTTGCGGGGGTCATCCTCGGGGATACCGGCCTCCACCTTGCCCACCAGGTCAGCGCCCACGTCGGCGGCCTTGGTATAGATGCCGCCGCCCACCCGGGCAAACAGGGCCATGAAGGAGGCCCCCATGCCGTTCATCACCATAATGTTGCCCAGGGTCACCGGATCGTCGATCCCGGCCCCCAGACGGAGGATCACAAACCAGATGGAGATGTCCAGCATCCCCAGTCCGACCACGGTGAAGCCCATGACAGAGCCGGAGGAGAAGGCCACCCGCAGGCCCTTGTTCAGGCTCTCACTGGCAGCCTGTGCAGTGCGGGCGTTGGAGTTGGTGGCGATCTTCATCCCCACCAGACCGGCCAGCATGGACCAGATCCCGCCAGTCAGGAAGGCGAAGGGGGTAAACTTGGAGAGCATGGCTCCCCCTGTGCCGAAGGCCATGACCAGCAGCAGGATGAATACCACCACAAAGACCTTCGCCACGGTGGCATACTGGTGGGACAGGTACGCGTTTGCCCCCGAGCGGATGGCGGAGGCGATCTTTTTCATGGCGTCGCTGCCCTCTGAAAAAGCCAGCACCCGCCTGCTTTGCAGCCACGCGAACAGGATCGCCGCAGCCGCGCCCAGGAAACCGATCCAATATAAGTTCTCCAAATCAATCCACGCTCCTTCTTTCCGGAACCACAAAATTAGTTTGTTATAACGCTTCTTTTTAACCATGTAGTTCCGGTCTTATCTTTATTTTATCATATTTTGCAGGAAGCGCAACAGAAAATTTCATTTTATTTTCTGCTTAAACTTAATTTTTAAGGTATAATTACAATCTAAAATTTGTATAGACATCATCACTATTCAACCAAGCGGCACAAGTTTAAGTCCGTTTAAGACGCAGAAAAGCCTGTCAAAATGCCAGTTCAGACATTTTGACAGGCTTTTTCAACAGACTCAGTCCCGCCGCCAGGTACGGGCACTGAACATGACCAGGATGGGGAAGATCTCCAGCCGTCCCACGATCATACACAGGGACAGCGCCAGCTTAGACAGATCCGAGAACCCGGAAAAGTTCCCGGTGGGGCCGATAGCTGCCAGGCCCGGGCCCACATTGCTCAGGCAGGTGAGCGCGGCAGAGAAGGACACGTCAAATGGCATCTTGTCCAGCGATACCACCAGGGCAGCCCCCAGCAGGATCAGGCCGTAGCACCCCACAAAGACCAGAACGGAGTGGACGGTGGACTCCTCCGCCACCTTGCCGTCCAGCTTGACCACCTCCACCGACCGGGGATGGGCGATCTGGTGGATCTCCCGGCGGATGGCCCGCAGCAGCATCAGCACCCGGGAGCATTTGATGCCGCCGCCGGTGGAGCCGGCGCAGGCGCCGCAGAACATCAGCAGGACCAGCACCAGCCGGGACAGCTGGGGCCACAGGACATAGTCCGCCGTGGCAAAACCGGTGGTAGAAATGATAGAGGCCACCTGGAAAAAGGCATAGCGCAGGCTCTCCAGGGTGTTCTGGTATATGGGAAGCAGGTCTAGCGTGATCACCACAGTAGCCGCTGCAACCACCCCCAGGAAGAAGCGCAGCTCATCGCTCTTCAGCGCCTCCTTCAAGCGGCGGTGGAGCACCAGAAAATACACGCTGAAATTGATGGAGAACAGCAGGGCAAACACCGCGATGATCATATCGATCACCGGACTGCCATACGCTCCCACGCTGGCGTTTCGGTTTGAGAAGCCGCCGGTCCCCGCGGTGGAAAAGGCGTGGATAAATGCGTCGTACAGGGGCATCCCCGCCAGCTTGAGGAGGACCACCTCCAGAGAGGTCATGGCGAAGTAAATGGTATACAGGATCTTGGAGGTCTGGGACTGCTTGGGGACCAGCTTGGAAAAGACCGGCCCAGGGCTCTCCGCCTGGGTCAGATAGTGGGATGGCACCCCCAGAGAGGGGAGGATCGCCGTGGCCAGCACCAGCACACCCATGCCGCCCAGCCAGTGGGTGAAGGAGCGCCAGAACAGGATCCCACGGGGCAGCGCCTCGATGTCCACCAGGATGGTGGCCCCTGTTGTGGTAAAGCCGGAGCAGGTCTCAAAGATACAGTCCACAAAGGACTCAAAATATCCGGAGAAGTAGAAGGGCAGTCCGCCCACCACACCGGTGACCAGCCAGATCAGCCCCACAGAGACAAAGCCCTCACGAAGGAAAAAGTGCTTTTCTGTGCGCATGGAGGCCAGGGGCAGGCTGATGGCCAGGATGATCAGGATGCTCAACAGGAAGGGCACAGGGCTCTCCCGGTACAGCAGGGCGACCGCCATCGGGAAGAACAGGGCAAAGGACTCCGCCGCCATTACCCGCCCCACCAGTCTCAGGACAAGCTTAATGTTCATTGCTTCCTCCCGGGACAGGGACGGCGCCCTCATCCTCATAGATGTCGTTCAAGTCCAGGATACGCAGATCCCGGGAGATCAGGATCACTGAATCTCCCTCCCGGATGCTGGAGGAGCCCTCCGGAATGATGATGTCCCCTCCCCGGGCCAGCACGGCGATCAGGATCCCCTTCCTCAGCTGGAGGTCCTTCAGGGGAACCCCCAGGTGGCGGGTATTGGCGCTGGCTGTGAACTCCATGGCTTCGGCGGAGCCGTCAGCGATCCGGTACAGGGTGTTCATCACGCTGCCCTGGGAGTTCTGCATCCCCCGGACCACCTGGAGGATCTGGGCCGCAGTGATCAGCTTGGGGGAGATCACGCTGTCCAGGCCGATGGTCTGGGCGATGCCGGCATAGTTCTGCCGGTTGGATTTGGTAACGACCTTCTGGACCCCCTTCTGCATGGCGTACAGGGAGAGGATCAGGTTGTCCTCGTCCCGGTCCGTGAGGGCCACAAAGGCGTCCGAGGCGGTCATCCGCTCCGACTCCAGCAGCTCCTGGTCGGTGCCGTCGCCGCAGATCACCGTGGTGTGGGGGAGCCGCTCGCTGATGAAGCGGCAGCGGTCCTTCTGGATCTCCACGATCTTGACCCGCATCTTCATCTTCTCCAGCACGGCCGACAGATACAAGGAGATCTTTCCGCCGCCGACGATAAAGACGCTCTTCACTTTTGGGCTGTACCGCCCCAGAAGGCGGAAAAACTGGTCCAGGCTGGAGGGACGCCCGATGAGATAGAGTTTATCTCCCGCCTGGGGCACAAAGGAGCCATTTGGGATAACCACCTCGCCCCCAGGCCGCTCCACGGCGCAGAACAGCAGCGAGAGCTGCTTGACCTGGTCCGACAGGGCGTGGAGGGGGCGGTTGACCAGAAAGTCCTCCTCCAAAAGGCGGAACCCGATCAGCTCCACCCGGCCGCGGCAGAAGGTCTCGATATTGGCAGCAGGAGGAAAGCGGAGCAGGCGGGAAATCTCCACCGCCGTGGCGTTCTCCGGATTGATGACCATATCGATGCCCATGTTCCGCTTCAAGTCACTCAGCCCCGTGTTATACTCCGGGTTGCGGATGCGGGCGATAGCATACTTGGCTCCCAAATGCTTGGCAGTCAGGCAGCACACCATATTGATCTCGTCCGAGTTGGTGGCGGCCACCAGCAGATCTGCGTCCGGCGCCCCCGCCTCAATCAGGGTGGCGGCGGAGATCCCGTTTCCCTTCACGCTCATAATATCCAGGGCATCCGCGGCCCGGCGGAGGGTGTCCTCCCGCAGATCCACAATGACAACGTCATACTTTTCCCGGACCAGCTGTTCCGCCAGGGAAAAACCGACCTTGCCGTTTCCTACGATCACGATTTTCAAGGCAAGCGACCTCTCTTCATTTCTCTTATCCTTCGCCGGACCGTCCGCCGGTCAGATGGTCCACTGGCTGTGGATCAGACCCACCAGCCGCCATTGTCCCTCCAGAGGGGTAAACACCAGCTTGAGGGAACACCAGTCCAGCCCCCCGAAGTCCGGGTCCAGCTCCGGATAGCACAGGTCCACAAAGCGGCAGTCCGGATAGGCCTGGGCCACGTTCTCCAGAGCGTTCCCGCTGAGCACCACCTGGTCCACCCCCACCTTGGGAGCCTGGGTATAGTCCACAGCAAAGATATACTGCCGCACAAATTCTTCCATCGTCAAAAGGATGGGACTGCCCCGGCCGTCCTCATATCCCCACAGATACTGCCTGGGGTTCTCGGTCAGGCCGCGGATCTCGTCAGCGGTAAAGTTCCGGTCAGTGCTCAGGTCCACGGTGGAGCAGGCGGTAAAGGTCAGCCCCCGCTCCGGGTGGACCAGATCTCCCAGGGTCCCATAATCCTCTGCCTTCAGCGCCTCCGCCGCGCGGGCCGCGGCCCGCAGCAGGCCGCTGGTGGACGCCTCTGAAGTGGACGCAGGCTCCTCCCCCGCGCGGCTGGCGGTCAGCGGAGCCGCATCCATCTTAGGCGACACTGTGTGGATGGGAAACAGACACAGCAGTCCCAAAATAAAGCCAAACAAAAAAAGAAGCAGGGGAAACACGGCTCGGCGCACGTCAGAGATCCCTCCCTATCCATTCAGATCGGGCCGGGAAGCCCGTCCTTCCCTCTGGCCGGACCGCCGAAGGGACGCAAATGCGCTCTTGGGCGCACTGCTCTGATTATACTGGCTATTATAGTGGGGGGGCGGCAAAAAAGCAATAGGCGGCAGGCAACTCCACGCTTTTTTCCGGCTCCGTCCGTGTGAAATTTCTCCGCCGTGGCATCACAGTTCTGTCAGACTGCCATGACGGCGACGGACCCCCATCTGTCGGCCGCCCGGCTGAGCACAAACCGCCGGAAGCCCGCCGAAAAAGCCCGATCCCAGTCCGGCTTTTCGGCGGGCTGTTTTCCCGCTCTTTTGTACCACTATCACAAAAACAAGCGGAAGTACTTGCTAAACAACTGGCCGTATTATACAATACAGAAAATTACAACAGAGACAGCGGGCGGCCAGACCACCCGGGAACAGGGCCGCAGGTTTCAGAAAAAATATGAAAAACACGAAATGCAACCAGCAGTTGCCTAAAATGTAAACCCAAGTTGGTTTACTTTTGTCAAATCTTTTTGTATGTTAGGGGTGTAGAAGATGAAATTGGAAGAAAAGCTGATCTCCCTGCGGAAAGCAAATGGGCTGTCCCAATTCAATCTGGCGGAACAATTGGGAGTCTCCCGGCAGGCGGTTTCCAAGTGGGAAGCGGGCGCCTCAAAACCGTCCACGGAAAATTTGAAAACTTTAGCGGCCCTATACGATGTTCCTCTGGAATACTTGCTGAATGAGGACGATCCAGGACCCGCCCATGTGGAACGGAGAACCGGGGAAAATACAGAAGTGGGGCATCACAAAAAGCCAAAATGGTTCGCACTGATGCTGGTCGGGATCGGGATCATGGCAGTAATCCTCTGTTCCACGTTTTTTCAGGACAGGAACGAGAATCCTGTTTCAATGAATAACATAGAGGGGAGTGAGGTAGAAGTCGAAGAAGCATTTGACCTGGAATGGTAGCCGCAAACGGAAGGGGGTGAAAAAGATGAAGAAGAACCAATGCTTGACTGTCATACTGGCACTGGTCATGATGCTGTCCTGTTTTGGAGTAAATGTATCTGCCGCAGAAGAATGTCTGGGCGCGGAGGAGACCATTTCTGTGGTGCGCGCAACGGGCAAGTTTGATATGGAAGTGCGAGCCAATCGTACCGTAAAGGCCGGCAGCAGCTTCCCCCTGGAGGTTGGTGAGGTCGTAACGATCAAGGCAACGTACTCTCCGTTTTCCGCAAGTGTAGACTTTGGGCTGATCGCGCCAGACGGCCTGTTCTACGGCCTGAATACGACAACAGGGAGTTTTGACCGGTCTATCGAGGTCACACAAAGAGGTCATTACTATCTGGCGGTGAGAAACAATTCGTCTTCGGTCATTTCTGTTTCTGGGTATGTAAATTACTAAATAAGGTGGAAACATTGAAAAAAGTAATAGTCATTTTTTATACAGTATTGATTTCGTTGTGTTGTCTATCTTGTAGTAGTTTGAATATGGGTAATGTCCCCTTTTCGACCACAGTACAACTTCAGACTTATTCAAACAGAGAAGATCTCATATTACAATATCCTTCAGGAGAACTTGCAGTCAAACTTCCAATTGACATGGCTTTACAAGGATTTCCTGCTGTAGAGAATGAGATCAAGGTGACGGATGAAGTATCAGCATTTTATGGATGGTCAAGCAAAGGCGTACAATGGGTTATTATTTGCGGCAGATCTTCTGCTAACTGGACGCCATATAATGTGTTTTTATCATCTGATAAAGGACGCACATGGACTCCGGTTGTAATCAGCTCAAATGTGTGCGAAAAAGGATTACCTTCTTTTGCTATAACTGGCGTGGGGTTTATTTCTTCGGAACACGGATTTATTTGTTTTCGTCAAACTATCTGCCAAGGCCCTGAAATCTATGAAACAAAGGACGGAGGTGTGTCATGGAAACGGTTAGAGGTTTGTGTACCAGAAGAATATGGAACTCCAATTACAGTTACAGCAATGTCACCCATTATTACCTCTAAAAGCGTTTGTTTTCCAATTTGTCTCATTGGAGAAGAAGAAAATCATTACCAGTTATATATGAGTAGCACCGACTTCAAAGAATGGAATTGGTCAAGCGATACTCTCTACTTTTAATACAATAGAAAATCAGAAAAAAAGCATACCATAAATCGTATAGAGAAAGAAGGATTTATATGGCAAAAGGCTGTGACACTGCGGCTTATTTAACAGATTCAAGGGTTGATGCTCTTGTGGGAAAAGGGTATTCTTTTGTTGGAAGATACATTGATTACCTGAAAGGCGCTCATAATGATTTAACGGAAAAGGAAGTAGGGCTTATTTGTAATGCTGGACTTGAAATCGTCTCACTTTATCAGCCAAAAGGGATGAATTCGAGTACCCACTATTCTGCCTCACAAGGGAAAAGCGATGTAATTGAGGCATTGGAACTTGCGCGATATTTGAGACAGCCTAAAAATACTGCAATCTACTTTTGTGTAGACTTTGATCCATTGGAAAGTGTTGTGAGAAGTAATATTCTCCCTTATTTCGATGCTGTTTATCAGGCTATTATTGATAAAGAAGGAAATCCAGAAGGATATAGGATGGGAGTTTATGGATCTGGCCTTGTTTGCTCTAGCGTTGAAAAAAATAAATCTTCCGTGTATACAATGCTAGCTAATGCAACTGCTTGGCAGGGATCTAGTTCTTATACTCAATGGAACATTAAGCAGAAGCTACCTATTTCTGTCGGTGGGATTGATGTGGATCCTTGCGAGTCCTCGTCTTCGGGAACGGGTGGTTGGAGACGTTAAGAAAAAATTAGAGATGTGAGTCTATAAGTAAACGGGGAGAGGTATAATAAATGTCTTTCCCCGTTTTTTACAGTTTACCCGTTACACTATGCATAAACGGGTAAACCGTTATTCAGTGTTATTTTAAAATATATCAAACCCTCCAAATCAGCATAGAACAGAGATATGGATCAGAACGGCGCACAGCTCTTCCAGCCCGCCGCGGCCGTCCCGCAGCTTCCCATTCATACCACTCAGCGGGAGCACAGCGGCCCTGGGCGCACATTCGTTCCCTCCTCAAAGATGTTGATATGGATACTTTTAGCAATAGAGCTGTTGTTGGAAACCCAGATTTAATGCATGATTATAATTATGGAAAACATATCAGTGGAATTACTGAGGTAAGCACACAGTCCGATTCCTATAATATGGACACTATTCAGGTGTTTGTGGCTTATGCACATACAACGATGACAGTTGATATTTCGTGGGATATTTCCCTTGGAGTAGACATTGCCGATTCATCAATTTCTTTTTCATTAAGCCCTGATGTATCACAAGAAATGATGGCAGAAGGAAATCATACGTTCCATTACTACGATCGCTATACCTGGACGGCGTAAAAAAGGTGGATCACTCCGATCCTTTCGGCGTGATCCACTGCTTTAACCGCCCGTTTTATAGGAGGAAACGAACATGATTGCTTTTTATAAATTATTAGCGTCTTTTTTAGGGTTCATGTTCCCTGTTTTTTTAACAAAGGCAATCAGAGAAATCTTGAAAGAAAATGGTGGGGAGCAAAAATATATTGTGATGTCAAGTATATGTTGTGGGGTAATAATATTTATAATTATGGCGTTTCTTCCTAATACATAATATTTTCTACAAATAATTGGAAGCATTGTATAATGCAGAAAATTCCAGCAGATCAGTTCTTCCATCATGGCCGTATTGAATAACCGACCTATTTCTCATTCTGATCGTCGTTTATACTTCGTATGACTATACAGGATGTTTTTGTGAATTGGCTGCTTGCTGACATAGGATATTCTTTGCCTGTGTTGTTTCCAATGTTTTGTGCGGGACTGTTTTTTCGGATTGAAGAAAAGAACAGAACATCACCTTGGAAAATAACCGTCGCAAGTTCTGCTGTTGTGGTAATCATATGGTTTGTTGCTTTCTACTTGAGTCAGCACGGCAGTGAATTACCAGGTACGATTGCATACTTTGCAACGGGATTTCCATTGGGCGCTTTTGCGGGGGGAATAGGGCTTAGGATCCATCAACAGGTATCAGATAAAAAGCGGGAGAAAGGTTGACTAAAGACTTATGGAACAAATCAAACAGTATTATCTAAAATGGCGATCTTTCCTAAATACGGATAAATCCCACCTTGTTCAAAGCTCGCTGGCTCTCATACTGCTCCTGATTCTAACCCCATTCTTTCCCTCTTTAGATGGAACCTGGAGTTTTGCGTTCCCCGTTGTGGGACTAATATTTTTGGGGCTCCGCGCGGCAGAGGAGAAAACAAGACGGACACAGTATGATTTTCTTTGCATTGTCATTTGGCTGCTTGAGATACTAATTCTAAACTGGTTCAATGTCTGACAGTCAAAACTGATCTTTGCTGCTCTGAATTAAATTTTGTATGGAAATACGGGCAAACTCCCAGGCAGCTTCCCATTCACACCACTCAGCGGGAGCACAGAGTCCCTGGGCGGCACATTCTTCCCTTCCTCCGGTCACAGTCCCAGGCCGTAGACCCGGTTCGCGTTTTCAAAGAACACCGCCTCCCAGTGCCGTTCCGGCGCCAGGCGCTGAATGAAGCCGATATACTCCCCCAGGTTGACAATGGGCCAGTCCGTCCCGTACAGGATCCGGTCCCAGGCGCAGGTGCTGGCCAGCCAGCTTTTCAGCAGTCCGGCATAGCCCGCCTGCTCTTCAAAATAGCGGTCCAGCTCCACCCGGCCCTCCAGCAGGCCGGACAGGTCCGCGCAGACGTTGGGGTTCTTCCCCAGAACGGCGGCGGCCTCCTGGAGGAAGGGATTCCCGAAGTGGCACATGACGAACCGGGTGCGGGGGTGGTCCGCCGCCGCCTCATCCAGAGCCAGGGGGTGGCTGTACTTCAAATGGGCCCGGGCATAGGCCGTCAGGCCGGTGTGGACGGCCACAGGTTTGTCATAGCGCTCCGCCAAGCGGTAGATAGGGTCGTACACCGGGTCGGTCAGCCACAGGCGGTTGTACCCCGGATACAGCTTCACCCCACAGCAGGAGGGCCGCTTCAGGTGCTCCTCCACCTGGTCGGGCAGGTCCTCCGGGATGGAACGTCCCCGGTCCAGCACCAGGCTGTCCAGGCCCACGCAATAGTGGAACAGATCCTCCGGATAGCAGTGCCGCCCCGTCTCCAAAGTGCGGTTGCCCATGACCACCCCGTGGACCATCCCCAGTTCTCCGTAGACCTTCCGCAGATGCTCCGTGGAGTTTTGGTGCCCCACCGCCTCCGCCATGGCGTCGGTGCGGGGCTCCGGCGGAAAGAGGTGCAGGTGGGCGTCAATGATCTTCACCGGATGCCTCCCCCTGCCCGGCAAAACCCTCCCGAAGAGCCTCGGCGGGGACGTCATAGTAGAAGGTCAGGTTCTCCCGCCCCTGGAACAGGGCGGAGCCGTCCGCCTCCCCCTCCAGGGCCAGCAGTCCGGGCAGCAGGAAGGGGGCGAACACAGTGGGCTGCCCCTCCTGTCCACCGCAGCGGGCCCGCCCCAGGGTGCGGCCGCTGAGGATGTATCCCTGCAAAAAGCCGGTGAGCAGTTCCCCGTTGAAGCCTGCGTGGTCGCAGGGCAGAAAGCACCGGCTTGCCCCGGACCGGGCTGCCCGGGCGCCCGCCGCCACCGAGGCGCTGAGGGGGCGGTTTTCCGGCACCACCACCTTGTTGAAGCCGAACTCCCGGATCGGGGCGTCCAGCACCCCCTTCGCCGTCACCACCAGCACCCGCAGGCCCATCATGGCATCCGCCGCCTGGCGGGCCGCCTCAAAGGCGCGGCGGTACAGGGGCGCGCCGCCTGCATCTCCCAGCAGCTGCTCCTGTCCAAACCGGCGGGCGGGGCCCGCCGCCAATAAAATCAGATCGATCATGTTCTCTGCCTTTCTCAAAATGTTCCCTTAAAGTTCCGCCGGGACGCGTCCTGGCGCATATCCATGCCGCTGTCTGCCTCAGTAAAGCGGCAGCTGGAGCATCTTGAGGCCATTATACCGTATCAGCGGAGAAAAAACCAGAGGGTCTGTCTCCCTCCCGCTCCGTCTATTTTTACCAAAATGTCCTCGGACGGCCCAAATCGACCGCCCGAGGACATTTTACAGTCATAAAATCACAGGTACTTCTGTCCGGATCATACCACCTGGAACTTCAGCTCCGCCCCCGCCGCACAGGCGGCGACGTTCTGGGCACAGATCAGGCTCACCGCGCCGATGGCCTCCTTGGAATACATCCCAATGTGCGGCGTAATGATCACATTGTCCAGGGTCCGCAGAGGATTTTCCTTCGCCATGGGCTCCACCTCAGACACATCCATAGCCGCGCCGGCAATATGGCCGGAGACCAGGGCCTCATACAGGTCCTTCTCATTGACGATCCCGCCCCGGGCTGCGTTGATCACATAGGCGCCCGCCTTCATGCTGGCCAGCTGGGGCGCGGAGATCATATTCCGGGTCTCATCATTCAAAGGAAGGTGCAGGGACAGGAAATCACAGCCGCTGATGACCTCGTTCTCACCGCACAGGGTGACATAGCTCTGAAACTCCTCCGGCAGCTCTTTCACATAGGGATCATAGGCCAGCACCTTCATGCCAAAGCCGCTGGCACGGCGGGCCACATTCTTGGCGATGGCCCCAAAGCCCATCAGGCCCAGGGTCTTCCCGCACACATCCACACCGATGGCGGTCTGCCAGCGGCCCTCATGGACCCAGCGGTTGGTGCTGACGATGTTCCGGGCCACCGCCAGCATCAGACCGAAGGTCAGGTCCGCCACCGCATTGGAGTTGGTCCCCGGGACGTTGCACACGGCGATCCCCAATTCCTTGGCCTTCTCCAGATGGATATTATCCAGGCCCGCTCCGTGCTTGCAGATGATCTTCAACTTGGGGCAGCGCTCCATGACCGCCTCCGGAAACTCATGCGCGCCGATGATGAGGGCGTCGTAGTCGGGGATCATGGCCTCAAACTCCGCCTGGTCAAAGTCCTTGCCCTTCATGGTAACTTCAAATCCGGCCCCGGTGAGGATGTCCAGCGGCTCATTGCTGATCTTGCCAAAGGACCGGGAGGTAATCAAAACTTTCTTACTCATGGCGTTCTCCTTTTAAGCTCACGATTTTTTTCAGTCCACTGACCCCATAGCTCTTTCCGTCCGAAATAGGCATCCAGATGATCCGGTCGATATACCGGCTGCCCTCCAGGATCATGGAGAACAGGCGGTACATAAACTCATCGGACACCAGGGCCACCGTCCGGCACTCCTTCCAGAAGTGCTCACAGTAGTACTCCAGAGACTGGCGCACCCCGCCCATGATGACGCTCTCTCCATAGGAGAGACGCTGCTGAGGGGTGCCCTGCTCAAAGATCCGCATGGCGTGGCAGATGTAGAGGGCCCGGTTGAAGCCGAAGCGCTCCAGATTTTCGATCCCCTTGCGCACCATCGCCTCATCCAGCTCCAGGCTGTCTGAGGTGAGCACCGGCGAGAGGATGGTATCCTGCTTCAGCGCGTAAAACAGCTCCCCCGTGAAGTTCGAGATGATCCCCGTGATCTGATCTCCCTGAATGTAGATCCCGTGGGTATGGGAGCCGGGCATGAGCATCACGACATTTTCCACATCCCGCTCCGCCTTCAGCTCCTCCAGCGCGCCGATGATCTCGATCTCCTCTCCCCGCAGATTATTCACAAAGGAGAAGTCATCGCTGAGGGTCTTTAAGCCAGGCACCAGAAAGATGTCCCGATGGAAGCAGGTGTCCTCATGGAAGGGATACAGGCTGTCCGCAAAATCCCGCACGGTCATGGGCAGCACCAAATGGGGGACCTCCTTCAGTCCATACGGAGAGGTCACCATGCCGGAGGCATAGATGGCCTCCACATCCCCGTCCGTGAGGGAGTTGGCCGCCAGCACCTGGTCATAGAGGGCCTTCATCCCCTCGATGAGCACACGGTTGGTCCCCGCAATGGCGGAGTCCTTTGAGCCCACCGCCCGCTTGGCCGAATCACAGATCCGGAACTCACGGTCCAGCAGGTAGGCCCGGGTATTGGAGGTGCCGGAGTCAAAATACAGAATATGATCCTTCTTCACTTCCCACACTCCCAGTCCGTTCAGCGGGCCAGAGCTTCCACATACGCCTTGGCGGTCGCGGTGATCTCGTCAAAGCGGCCCTCGTCCACCAGCTTGGCGCTGACCAGGCTTCCGCCCACGCCCACGCCCACGGCGCCGGCCTTCAGGAACTCCGCGCAGTTTTCCACATTGACATTGCCCACCGCGGTCACCGGAATGTGCTTCAGGGGGGCCTTCACCGCCTTGATGTAGGCCGCGCCCAGCAGCCCGGCGGGGAACAGCTTCACAATGTCCGCCCCGCACTCATAGGCAAAGGCCGCCTCTGTGGGCGTCATAGCGCCGGGGATGGAGACCTTGTCCAGCTTCTTGGTCTCACGAATGACCGCCTCGTTCACATTGGGAGAGATCATATACTCCGCGCCGGCCTCCACGGCCTGATGCACCTGCTCCACGCTCATCACGGTCCCGGCGCCCACGCAGACCTTGTCCCCCAGCGCGTCCTTGATCGCCCGGATGGCCGCCAGGGTATCCTTCGCCTTCTCCTCACTGGTCTGGTCAAAGGTCACCTCGATACAGTTGACGCCGCCCTTTTCCAGCGCCTGAGCCAGACCCACGATCTTTGTGCTGGGGATCCCGCGCACAATTGCAATGATCTTGCCTTCCAAAATCTTCTCCAATACCGCCTGAGACATCATTCATCCTTCTTTCCAAAATTTTTCGATTGAATTTATGCCCTATCTTTATTTTAATTTACATCTAAAAAATCAAATTGTCAATTAAAAAAATATTTTTTCTTCATTTACTTGTCGTATCCCCGTTTTTCTGCTATGCTTGTGGCATCAAAAAAATATACAACCAGGAGGCCTGTATGATGGAACGATCCACATCCAAAATCACGCTGGCAGAAAGCGTCTATGAGCGCATCCGCCGGGACATCATCACCAACCAGCTCAAGCCGGGAGAAAAAATCAACATTCGGGAGCTGTCCACCCGATACGAAGCCAGCGAGACGCCCATCCGACTGGCGCTCAACCGCCTGGCCTCTGAGAATATCATCGAGCATTTCCCCCGCCAGGGAATGCGGGTCAAATCGCTGAATATCAACCTGTGCGAGGAGACCTTCGACCTGCGGCTCATGCTGGAGAGCTATTATATCTCCAATGTCATTATGACTCTGAACACCAACGAGGCCATGCGCCTGGCGCTGCGCCGCAATGTGGAGGACAACCTGGAGATCGTGCACCGGCTGACCCCGGATTCCCCTCTTGATGACTATCTGGTCAACTATGAGTACGACATCGGCTTTCACCATCTGCTCATCAAGTGCTCCGGGAACAAGCTGCTGATGGATCTCTATCAGTTCCTCAACCCGTTTCTCTATATCAATTATGTCTATAACAAGCAGTCCAAAGAGCGGCTGCTCACCGGGATCCAGGAGCACCAGGAGATCATGGAGCATCTGCTCAACGGGAACGAGGAGGGGGCCCGTCAGTCCCTGACCACCCACCTGGCCAATTCCAAGCGCGTCATCATTTCCATTCTCAAAATCGACAGCATTTTGTGATAGGATCCAGATCCTCCAACGCGAGCAGGTCCGAAGCCGCCGGCTTCGGACCTGCTTCTTCCTGCCCGTTACCAGAGATTCCCTTCCGCATCAAAGGGCCACTCCCGGGGCTCGTCCAGGATCTCGATCATGGGATTGGCCCGTGCCTCCTCCAGCATCCCCTCAGAGATCTCGATCTCCTCCAGACGCATGGTATCCCGGATGTGGACGATCCGCGGATTCGCCCGGTCGATGTAGTTACAGGTTTTCAGCGCGATCTGGATGCACGCCCGGTCTGTGTGGGTAAACAGGGGGATCTTGGGGGTGCACAGCACTGTGGAGGTCACCACATTGGGATAGGTGCAGTCCACGTCGATCTTCTCCACCACCCGGCGCGTGGTCACATCGGCCAGACCCAGCCCGTTGCAGTTTCCATGGGTCTCCTCCGTCAGGTCCAGCACCGCGATGTGCTGGATCTTTTTATCGCTCTGCATATAGGGCACCGCGTAGCGGCCGGTGATATTGGGGTCCATGCCGTCGCCGCTGATGTCCTTGCCCAGCCGGTCCACCACCAGCACATCGATGTCGTTGAAGAAGATCTTGCCCAGCCGCTCCTTGGAGCGCCGCAGAATATCAGGCTCCTTCTCAAAGATCTCCTCCTTCAAAAGGCCCTCCAGGATACAGGTCTGGTCAAAGGCGTTCTCCGCCACGGCCACCGCCCCCAGGATATTCACCTTGTCAAAGATCACCCGGGCGATCATGGGCAGCAGCCGGCCCAGGTCGGAGAAACCGTCCTGATGGACGTGCTCTGCCCCGTGCTGCTTGCCCATTCCGATGACCGCCATTTTCAGGATCCCACTCTCATAGGGGCCCCGGAAGGCGGTATGGGCCTTCACACGGCCGCACAGGATGACCCCATCCGCCTCGTATGCATACTGGTCCACAAAGACGGGCATCCCCTCCTCGGTCTCGCCCACCTGGACCACCTCCATGGAGGAGAGGATGGGACAGCCCAGAAACTCCTCTGTCACCCCATAGCCGCAGAGGATCTCCAGCTGGCCCTCCGCGGTGGCTCCCCCGTGGCTACCCATGGCCGGGAACACAAAGGGCTCTCCCCCACAGGACTTCACAAAATCCACGATAGCCCGGGTAATGATGGCGATATTGGCCACCCCCCGGCTCCCGCAGGTAATGGCCACCCGCATCCCCGCTCGGATCCGGGACCGCATCGGCTCCAGCTCCCGCTGTACCAGAGCCGGGATCTCCTCCGGCTCAATGTGGCTGTGGTCCAGCTTCTGGCGGACCTTCACCATTCTGGGCAGCTCCGTCGCGGAGGCCAGCTTGGTCACAACATTTCCCTCTTTGTTCGTACTTAGCGCCATATTGCTTCACCTCATCACAGGATCACGCCGTCTTTAAACAGCATGATCTCCCGATCGTTGTTTTCTTCGTTTCGGGTGCTGACCCGGCCGGAGGCCACGTCCAGCACCAACTGCCACAGCTCCCGGGCCGGCTCGTCCATCGATCCCCGCTCCAACACCGCCCCGGCATTGAAATCCATCCAATTCGGTTTCCGGTGGAACAGGGCGCTGTTGGAGGCGATCTTGATAGTCGGGACTGCGGTGCCCAGCGGGTTGCCCCGCCCGGTGGTAAACAGAAGCACCTGTGCCTGGCTGGCCAGCAGGTTGGTGATGGATACACTGTCATTCCCCGGCCCGGTCATCAGATTCAGGCCGGGCTTACAGCACACCTGCCCCATCTCCAGGGTGTCGGTCACCACCGCGTGACCGCCCTTTTGGATACACCCCAGAGATTTCTCCTCCAGCGTCGTGATCCCGCCCCGCTTGTTGCCCGGAGAGGGATTTTCATAGATAGGCTGGTCATAGCGGATATAGTATTCTTTAAAGGAGTTTATCATATGGACGATCTTTTGGAAGGTATCCACTGAATCTGCCCGGTTCATCAGCTGGGTCTCTGCCCCAAACATCTCCGGCACCTCGGTCAGCACCGCCGTCCCCCCCAGATCGGTCACCCGCTCGGCGATCCGTCCGCACAGGGGATTGGCTGTGATGCCGGAGAAGGCGTCAGAGCCTCCGCACTTGAAGCCCAGCACCAGCCGGCTGGCAGGACACTCCTCCCGGCGGTCCTCCGCCATCACGGCCGCGATCTCCCGCATCAGGGACAGGCCGGCCTCGATCTCGTCCCCCTCCATATCCTGGGTCACCAAGGTCCGAATGCGGCGGCGGTCATAGTCCCCCAGCACAGGCAGGAAGTGGTCCAGGTCGTTGTTTTCACAGCCCAGGCTCACCAGCAGCACACCGCCTGCGTTGGGATGCTTCACCAAATTGCGCAGCAGCTTCTGGGTCGTCTCAAAGTCATCCCCCAGCTGGGAACAGCCGGCGTTATGGGGAAAGGCAAAGATCCCGTCCCCTGCCTGAATTCCCTGGCGTCTGGCCTCCTCCGCCATGCGGCTCACCGTCCGGTTTACACAGGAGACCGTGGGAATGATCCACAATTCGTTGCGTGTCCCCACCCGGCCGTCTGGACGGCAGTAGCCCAGGAAGGTGTCCGCTCCATTCCCAGGCTCCGGCTGCCGCGGCGCCGCCGGGGCATACTGATAGTCCAGCAGTCCCTCCAGATTGGTCTTGAGATTGTGGCTGTGCAGCCACGCTCCCGATGGCACAGCCTGGGTGGTATGGCCGATTTGGGCCCCATACTTGACCACCATGGCCCCGTCCGCCAGATCGGTCAGAGCCACCTTGTGGCCAAAGGGGATCTCCTCTTGGATCCGCACAGCCTGTCCATCCACAGACACGGCCTCTCCCTCGGCCAAAGGCCGCAGAGCCACCGCCACATTGTCCTGGGGATGGATCCGAATCGCGTCTCGCTCCATCGCACTCACCACTCCGCAACTGAGCCGTCTTTGTGCCGCCAAACCGGATTTTTCCAGCTGTGCGGCGTCTGAGCCTCTTCCAGCACCAGCGCCTCGTTGACTTCCACACCCAGGCCGGGCCGCTTTGGAAGCTCCACATGGCCATCGTGGAAGGCCAGATCCTCCTTGTTGAGGATATAGTCCAGCGGCTCGTGATAGGCGTTGTAGTGGATGCCCATGCTCTGCTCCTGAATGAAGGCGTTATAGCAGGTGGCGTCTACCTGGAGGCAGGCGCTCAAGGCAATGGGGCCCAGGGGGCAGTGGGGCGCCAGCGCAACGTCATAGGCCTCCGCCATAGAGGCGATCTTTTTCACTTCCGTGATGCCGCCTGCATGGGACAGGTCTGGCTGGATGATGTCCACTCCTCCGGCCTGAAGCAGGCGCTTGAAATCATAGCGGGAAAACAGACGCTCCCCCGTGGCGATGGGCACATTACAGGCCGCCGCGATCTCCTTGAAATCCTCCATCTGCTCACAGAGGACAGGCTCCTCAATGAACATGGGATCGAATTCCTCCAGCTTTTTGGCCAGGATCTTGGCCATGGGCTTGTGGACCCGGCCATGAAAGTCCACTGCGATGCCGAAATATTTTCCGGTCGCCTCCCGGATGGAGGCCACCCGTTCCAGCACCGCGTCGATCTTCTCATAGCTGTCCACCATCTGGAGTTCCTCGGTGCCGTTCATCTTAATGGCGGTGAACCCGGCCTCCTGCTTTTCCTTGGCCGCCTTGGCCACATCGCTGGGCCGGTCCCCGCCGATCCAGGAGTACACCCGCATCCGGTCCCGGCAGGGACCGCCCATCAGCTGATAGACAGGGGCGTTGAAATGCTTCCCCTTGATATCCCAGAGCGCCTGGTCGATCCCGGCCATGGCGCTCATCAAAATGGGGCCGCCCCGGTAGAAGCCTGCCCGGTACAGCACATTCCAAAGGTCCTCGATCCGCATGGGGTCGGCCCCCAGCAGATAGTCCTTCATCTCCTCCACACAGGCCAGGACGGTGGCGGCCTTGCCCTCGATCACCGCCTCGCCCCAGCCGGTGAGGCCGCCGTCCGTCTCGATCTTGACAAATCCCCAACGGGGACGGACCAGATATGTCGTTACATTTGTGATCACCATGTTGTGATACCCTCCTTTATTTTTTCAAACAAACTGTGGAAGCTTGCGCTCTGTGTCCCAAGCCTACATCCCCACCAGGAAGACCCAGGCGGGCAGGGCAGCCAGCATGGCCAGCATGGTCTGCACCATGATATTCGCCGCGTAGTCCGGCGCGCAGCCGTAGTCCGCCGCCACAATGCTGGTCATCGTCCCGGATGGCAGGGCCGCGATCACGGTGCTGATGCGGATGATCTCCGGATCCACCCCCAGTAGCCGCATCACCAGGCAGACAACAGCCGGCATGACCGCCATCCGCAGCACCGTGGGAAGGTAGAGCGTCCGGTCCCGCAGGATCTTACAGATCCCGGAGTCCGCCAGACTGCACCCTATGATGATCATGGACAGCGGCATCGTCAGCGCTCCGATCCCGTTGAAGGTGCTGTACAGGGGCTCCGGGATCTTGATCTGCAGGAAGTACATGACCAGCGCCAGCACAGACGCCAGGGCGATCTTGTTGGTCAGAATGGAGCGGAGGCTCCCGCGCCCCCGGTCTCCCAAATAGAACATCCCCCAGGAGTAGAACACCACGTTATAGATCATGCTGAACACAATGGCGCACAGCAGGCCGATATTCCCGTACAGCTCCTGTAAAATCGGATAGCCGATAAAGGTGATGTTGCAGAACACCAGGGAACAGACAAAAACCCTCCGCTTCGCCTCCTCCAGCTTCAGCCGGCGGCTGAGAAAGATGGACGCCGGGATAAAGACCGCAAAGAACAGGACCGCATAGATGGCCGTGACCAGGATCGCCTTGGCCGCTTTCAGAGAAAAGTCCTGCTGAGAGGACATGATTACCGTAAAATATACCACAAAGCGCATCAGCACATTGGTGACGCTCTTCTGATCCTGTGCCGTCAGCGCCCCCCTCCGGCGCAGAAGATAGGCCGCGGCCGCCACAAAGAATACCTTGAACATCAGGCTGAACAGTGTGTAAACCATCGCTCGGACTCCTTCCAACGCAAGGGGTGTCCCATCCCAAACCCCTTCTCTCCGCTTCAGAACACACCCATATCAACAGACAGGCCGGGCGGGGGGCCTGGAACGGCCCGCCCGCCCGGCAGAAGAGGAAGCACTTATTTCAGCATACCTGTCATACGCGGCAGAACTTCAGAAATCGCGGGGATATAGGTAATCAGCAGCAGACAGACGATCATCACCAAGATGAACCGCACGATGCCCTTACACACCACCTCCAGGGAGGTGTTGCCCACCCGGGCGGCTACAAACAGGTTGATGCCCAGGGGCGGGGTGATAAAGCCGATGGCCAGGTTGACCACCATGATGATACCAAAGTGAACGGCGGACAGACCCATCTCCAGGGCCACAGGCAGCAGGATGGGGGATAGCACCATCATGGCCGGAGTCGTATCCATGAAGCAGCCCACAAACAGCAACAGCAGGTTGATAAGCAGCAGGATGACGATGGGATTGTCAGAAATGCCGATCAGGGCGTTGCTCACCAGGGCGGGGATCTGCTCCAGGGTCAGGATACGGGTGAACGCGGTGGCGCAGCCGATGATGACCATGGTGGTTCCGTTGGTGGAGCAGGCATTGGCAATGGTGGAGAACAGATTCTTCAGATTGATCTCGCGGTAGATGAACAGGCCGCAGATCAGCGCATAGACCGCAGCCACAGCCGCCGCCTCAGTGGGAGTGAAGAAGCCGCCGTAGATACCGCCCAGGATGATGATGGGGTCGATCAGCGCGGGGAGCGCGTCCACCACAGTGGCGATTTTCTCCTTAGCGGTATACTTGGTGGTATCGCCCTTCCACCCCATCTTCTTGCAATAGAAGTAGCACAGGGCGCACAGCGCCAGACCGATCAGGATGCCGGGCAGGAAGCCGGCCATGAACATGGTGGACACGGAGGTACCGGTGGAGGTACCATAGATGACCATGGGGATGCTGGGCGGAATAATGACGCCGATGCAGCCGGCGCAGGCCACGCAGGCCAGGGTGAAGCTCTTGCTGTACCCCTTTTCCAGCATGGTGGGGACCACCATGCTGCCCACCGCGGCCACGGTGGCCGGGCCGGAGCCGGAGACTGCGGCAAAGAACATACAGACCACCACAGTGACGATGGCCAAACCACCGGTCACACGGCCCAGGAACACGTTACAGACGTTCAGGATCCGCTTGGACACACCGCCGGCTGCCATCAGCTCGCCGGCCAGGATGAACAGAGGGATCGCCATCAGCGGGAAGGAGTCGCTTCCGCTGATCAGCTGGCTGACGATGAAGCTGTCCGTCATACGGGGATTTGTAGTGATCGCCGCCAGGGAAGCAAGGCCGATAGCAATACCGACCGGAACATTCAACACCAGGAAGACCAAAAGGGTCACAAACAAAACAATGCCAGTCATCCGTCATACTCCTCCCCATTCTTCAGGCACTTGACCCGATAAATGATGGTTTGGATCTCACGGATCGTCGCCAAACCAAAGCCAACCACAGTGGACATATAGATGTACTGATAGGGGATCTTCAGCGCCGCGGAGCGCATATCGAACCGGATCTGCTCCATGGAGTAGAAGAAACCCGTGTAGGTGATATAAACTGCAAACGCGATGAAGAGGATGTCGCCCAACAGGACCACATAGGGACGTGCCTTTTTAGGGAAAAGGTAAAGCGCCGCATCGATCTTGATGTGCTTTCTCAGCTTGCAGCCGTAGCTGATGCCAATATAGATCAGCCAAATAAAGGTGTATCTGGCCAGCTCCTCCGACCAGGACAGGGAATTGTTGAATACATAGCGCATGACCACCTGCACGAACACCAGCAGGGTCATAAAGGACATGAGGAATACACAAATATAGAGCTCTATATTGTCATCCAGCCATTTCAGGATCTTTTTCAAGACGACTTCCTCCTCTGCTCTCTCCTGTAATTTCTGGGCGGGGTCCCCCGAGGGGGGACCCCATGCTTCGTTTTGATCCGATTACTTGTTGCGGTAAGCTTCCAGCTCAGCGGCCATCTGATCGGCCAGCTCAGGCTTGTACATGATCTTCTTGGCGGCCTCCAGGCTGTTGGCCTTGTCGGCGGCCTCCTTGAAGCCCAGCTTCTCCTCGTCGGTCAGGGTGCGGACCGCACAGCCGGCGCCCTCCATGACCTCGATGGCCTCGTCCTCATACTGCTGGGACAGCTCATACTGGCGCTGGGTGGTCTCCTCGATGGCCTTGGTCAGAGCCTCCTGCTGCTCGGCAGTCAGGGAGTCCCACTTGGCCTGGTTCATAACCACATAGTAGGGGGTGTACACATGCTCGGTCAGGGTGCAGTAGGACTGGACCTCCTCGAACTTGTTGCCGGTGATGATGCCCAGGGGGTTCTCCTGGCCGTCAACCGTGCCCTGCTGCAGGCCGGTGAACAGCTCGCCGAACGCCATGGGAGTGGGGTTGGCGCCCATGGCCTTCCAGGCCTCCAGGTGGATCTCATTGGCCATGGTGCGGATCTTCAGGCCGCTCAGGTCGGCCACAGTGGCGATGTCCTTGTCAGTGGTGGTGATGTTGCGGAAGCCGTTCTCCCAGAAGGCCAGGCCCTTCAGGCCGTACTCGGAGAAGCCGTCCAGGATGGCCTTGCCGGTCTCGCCGTTGAAGCCCACGTCATAGACCTCCTGCTTGTTCAGGAACAGGTAGGGGACGTCGTAGACATACAGGTCGTTGTAGGTGGTAGCCACGGAAGAGGTGGAGCCCACGGCGATGTCGCACTCGCCGGTCTGGGCCATGGCAAAGGACTGCTCGTCATTGCCCAGCTGGTTGTCGGGGAAGTGGACGATCTTGAGGGTCCCGTTGGAGTACTCCTCCACCTTGGGGATCAGGACCTCGGTCACAGCGTCCTTCGCGCTGGAGGAGGTCACGTTGCCCATGACCAGCTCCACGACCTCGCCGTCTCCTCCGGCAGCGGAACCGCTTCCGGACGCACCGGAATCGCTGGAGCCGCAGGCGGCCAGGGAAGCCACGGCGGCGCCTGCCAGCAGCAGCGCCAAAACTCTCTTTTTCATAACATTCTTTCCTCCTGTTTTTTATTATTTATGCGGCGCGAGCCGCACAATAACCAGTTGATCTCCGCGCGCCCGCGGATCACTTGCAGAGATAGCCTCCGTCGCAGGGGATCACCGCGCCGGCAATGTAGTCCGAGGCGTCCGAGGCCAGGAAAATGCACAGCCCCTTCATGTCATCCGGGGTGCCCCAGCGGTGGGCGGGGATGCGGCCAAGGATCTCGGTATTGCGCCCCTCATCGTTCAGCAGCGCGGTATTCATCTCAGTCGCCATATAGCCGGGGGCGATGGCGTTCACATTGATTCCCTTCCCGGTCCACTCGTTGGACAGGGCCTTGGTCAGCTGGGCCACGCCGCCCTTGCTGGCTGCGTAGGCGGGCACGGTATAGCCGCCGAAGAAACTCAGCATCGAGGCAATATTGATGATCTTGCCCTTGGAGTTCTGGCGGATGAACTGCTGACCGGCCATCTGGCACAGGTCGAAGGCGGCGGTCAGGTTGACCTCCAGCACAGCATCCCAATCCTCAATGGGGAACTCCTCACAGAAATGGCGGCGCTGGATGCCGGCCCCATTCACCAGGATGTCCAGGTGACCGCCCAGCAGCTCCACCGCCTGGGCAAAGCCCGCCCTTCTCTGCTCCCGCTCGCTCAGGTCCACCGCCAACCCGTGGCAGGCAAATCCCTTGCTCCGGAACTCCTCCGCCACGCTCAGGGCGCTGGCGCTGGAACCCACCACTACGACCTCGCAGCCGGCCTCCATCAGGCCCTCGGCCATTCCGCGGCCCAAGCCGCGGGTGGCGCCGGTCACAATGGCCTTCCGCCCAGTCAAATCAAACAGCTTCATGGGGATTGCGCTCCTTCCTCAATTTCCCTTGTTGTAGCACTCCAGATACCTCTGGAATTTTCTCTGATAAAACTCCGCCCTTGCGGGATCGGGCCGGATGATGCGGCTCACCTCAGGCTGATAGGTACAGGCGTCATCGATCACACCCAGCAGTTCCATCGCCAGGACTGCGCCGCCCAGAAGGGAGCCATGCTCATTCCGGTTGACCTCCAGTTCCCGCTGGAAGATGTCCGCACACATCTGGGTCCACTGCTCGGAGTGGAGGATGCCGCCGGAGAACCGGATATGGGTGGGACAGCCGTTCACCTCGGACAGGATCCGATAGCAGTGGTACAGGTTGAACAGGATCCCCTCCTGCACCGCCAGGTACAGGTCCGGCAGCTTATGCCGGGGCAGGATCCGTACAAAGCCCCCCTCCCGCTCATCATTCCAGCCGGGGCAGCGCTCTCCGAACAGGAAGGGGAGGAACACCGGGTTATTCTCCCAGTCGCTGATCCCCCGCTCCAGCTCTCCATAGGAGAGCCGGGACATACCCACCTGTTCCTTGAACCAATCCAGGCAGTTGCAGCAGCCGTTGGTCGCCGCACCGGACATCCAGTTTTTAGGAGACATGTAGCACCAGGTGCTGGGCTCCTTAGGCAGCACCGGCTTACTAGTCGTCAGCCGGATCGCTCCGCTGGTCCCCACCGAGAAGGTCATCACTCCGTCTGCCACAGCGCCGGTGCCCACCTGATTCAGGCCGCCGTCGGAGTTGGTCGGGATCACCGGGACCCCAGCCTGCACACCCAGCGCCTGAGCGGCCTCCTCCGTGAGGGGGAAGGTCTGGTCATAAGCCACCAGCCGGCTCAGCTGTTCCTCCCGGATCCCCAGCTCAGCCATAAGCTCCGGATCAAAACTCTTGGTCCAGGTGTTTAGCAGCCCGCTTCCGGAGGCCAGGCAGGGGGTGATCACCCGCTGCCCGGTCAGCCGGTAGTTGTTATAGGTTCCCTGGCCCATAATGATGTATTTGCTCAGGTCATACCCCTGCTCCCGCAGCATCATCAGCTTGAAGAAGGGGTAAATGGCGTTGACCATACAGCCGGTCTTTTGATAGTAGCGGCTGACGTATTCCGCATCATGGCGAAGACGCTTGCACACCGGCGCGGCCCCGGTATAGGACCAGGGATAGACCGGCGTGACCGGCTTCACCGCCCCGTCGCACAGCACCAGACTGTGCCAGGTTCCGCCCAGGGCGATCATATCCACCTGCCGGCCGTCCAACAGCTCCCGCCCCACAGATACCATGTCCAAATAGACGTTCTCCGCATTGTGGATGGTAACGTCCTCATAGTTTCCGGTATAGGCCCGGACCTTGACCTCAAAGCTCCGGTCCTCCGTATGGTACAGCATCGCCTTCGCAGAAGTGGTACTCGCTTCCAGTACCAGGATTTCCATGTTTTCTGCCTCCTGACGTCTTATTTCTCCAAAGCGCCGCCAAGCGGCCCCGCTTCGGCGAACGCTGTTAAAAATCCTTGCAGTCCACGACCACCTTCACGGTTCCTTCGCTCACGTCGGCGATCATGTCAAAGACACGCTCCGCATCCTTCATGGGAACAATGTGGGTCACGACCTTCTCCAGCTGCTCCTGAAGGTCCTTGGTGTACTCCACGGCCTGGCCAAATTCCTCCTTGGTGTAGACCCGGGTGCCGATCATCCACTGCTCCTTGAAATTGAGCTGCTGGAGGTTGACCTCGTGGGGCTTCTTATGAACGGATACCATGCAGATTGTGCCGCTGACCCGGGTGATCTCCGTCATGTCCATGGCGCCCTGGGCAGAGCCGCTGCACTCAAAGAGCACATCGCAGCCCTCACCGCCGGTGGCGGCCTTTACTACCTCGTTCAGGTTCTCCTTGGCCACATTCACCGGGGTGAGGCCAAGCTCCTCCGCAATGGCCAGGCGCTTCTCCGCCACATCGGAGATAAATACCTTGGCCGCGCCAATGTTCTTCAGCACGATGCCGGTGAGCATTCCGATGGGGCCGGCTCCGATGACCACAGCCACATCCCGTGCCTTGAACTCCGCCTGATGGACGGCCCGCAGGATCACGGCCAGAGGTTCCGTGACCACCGCAGCCCGGTCGCTCACACCGTCGGGCACTTTAAAGAGAACGTCCTCATCCACATACAGTTCTTCACACATCCCACCGTCCACATCAATGCCGATCAGGCCCAGAGTATTACACACATGGGCGCTGCCGGTACGGCAGGCGCGGCAGTGTCCACAGGAGAGGAGTGGATAGGCTACGACCCGGTCGCCCTTCTTGAACTTTTTCCCGTCCTCGGCCACCACGCCCAAAAACTCGTGGCCAAACACCAAAGGAGCCTTGGCGCGGGGATGGGTCCCCAGATAGATCCCGATGTCGGAACCGCACACACCACAGTACCTGACATCTACCTTCACCGCGCCCTCCCGGGCCGCAGGTGCGGGCACATCCTTTAAAACCGCCTGCTTGGGTCCCGCGTAAATCAAAGCTTTCATATTGAATCCGCTCCTCTCCAAAGTCGCTCCGCCTGGATCCTGCTTCTGTTTGCACCTCTCCGGCGGGGGTAAATATTTTTTAATTGTCTGATTTGATTTTTTATTTTGAATTTTAAATTCACAACTTGGCTATATTGTAAAGCCAGTCTTTCGCCTTGTCAATACCACCTCGAATTTTGCACGAAACGCCGCTTTATGACATTAATTTTTATTTTACTATTCTTAGCTCCTCTCTTCTATTGATTGTTTATCAATATTTGTTCTGATTTTTTACTTTATATTTTACTTAATTATTTTTATTCTTTTAGTTTTTTATTTTAGCCTTTCTTTTTGTTTCTTTTTCTAATTTTATATTTTTATAAATTATTTTAAACCTGTGAAAACGCGTTTTTCGTTTCATTCCCCAATAAAGAGAGGCGTTTTTTAGTCAAAACGCCCAACACGAACTCCAGCACCCCCTTTTTCTCCCCACCGCCATGATCCCCCTCCACTCCCTTGTCCACCCTTTGTAAGAATGATATATTTTTACGCTTTCTCCAAAAAAGGGCCTGTTCTTTTTGCTATTCCCACAAGATTTTGTTTCCTGTATGAAATAGAATTGACTTTCTTCTTTGCAGTGATAGAATAGTTTTGCAATAAAATTTAAAATTTAATTCTTTACTTTATTGAATTGCGGCCCGCCCTGAGTCAGCTCTGGCCGGGCCAATGAATCAGGAGGTTTTAACGATGTCATTTACCGTACTGGCCACCCCACGTTCCTTTGCCAAGAACGACGATGCCCCCATTCGCCTGCTGGAGGAGCAGGGCTGTACTGTGATCCGCCTTCCCATGAACGGCGGCGATCTTCAAGCACAGCTGCTGGAACAGCTGCCCCAGGCCGATGCTGTCATCGCTGGTCTGGAGCCCTACACCCGCTCCATGCTGGAGACGGCCAAAAATTTGAAGATCATCTCCCGCTACGGTGTTGGATATGATAAGGTAGACCTGGAGGCCGCTCATGCCATGGGGATCAAGGTCTCTATCACTCCCGGGGCCAACAGTGACTCGGTGGCCGATCTGGCCATGACCCTGATGCTCGCCGCTGCCCGAAATGTTTGTCCGATGGACGCCGCCATCCGCGCCGGTGGGCACGACAAGCCCATCACCGGCGTCGAGATATGGAACAAGACCCTGGGCGTTGTCGGCACCGGCCGGATCGGAAAGGGCGTCATTCAGCGCGCCTCCGGCTTTCAAATGAAGGTCCTTGCCAACGACGCCTACCCCGATCCCGCCTTTGTGGAGGCCCACAACGGCAAATATGTGGATCTTGACACCCTGTTCCGCGAGTCTGACTTTATCACCCTCCACGCCCCCCTCACAGAGGAGACCCGGAACATGGTGGACGCCCGCCGTCTGGCGGAGATGAAGCCCCGGGCCGTTCTGGTCAACACCGCCCGCGGCGGGATCGTGGACGAGGACGCCCTGTATCAGGCTCTGAAGGAGGGACAGATTGGCGCGGCCGCCCTGGACGCCACCGTGGTGGAGCCCGCCTGCGGCAGTCCCCTGGCCTCTCTGCCCAACTGCATCCTGACCCCCCATGCCGGAGCCGCCACCTATGAGGCTGGTTATAATATGGGAATGCTGGCCGCCCAGAATGTGCTGGACGTGCTTTTCGGCAGGGAGTGCCGTTTCCTGGTATAAATCTCATCTGATGGATCAAGTAAATGGGGGAGTGTATGTTATGTCACAGTATCAATTCGGCGTTGTCGGTCTGGCCGTGATGGGCCGGGGCCTGGCCCTGAACCTGGCAGAGCACGGTTTTTCCGTGGCAGGGTATAATCTGGAACCGGAACTGACCGCCGCTTTTACAGCCGAGGGCCAGCGGCTGGGCTTCTCTGTAACCGGGTGCCCCTCCTATGAGGCCCTATGTTCCGCTCTGGAAAAACCCCGTAAGATCCTGATCATGGTCAAGGCCGGCAAACCAGTGGATTATGTGCTGGACGGCCTGCTCCCCTATCTGGAGGCGGGAGATGTTGTAATCGACGGCGGAAACTCTCATTATCCCGAGACCCAGGCCCGCCAGTTCCGCTGCCAGCAGTCCGGCATCCGTTTTCTGGGCATGGGCGTCTCCGGCGGCGAGGAGGGCGCCCGGCACGGGCCCGCCCTGATGCCCGGCGGAGATCCGGACGCCTATCGCTTGGCCGCCCCCTTCCTGACCGCCATCGCCGCCCATGTGGGCGGGGATCCCTGCTGCGCCTATATCGGCCCGGAGGGCGCCGGCCACTATGTCAAAATGGTGCACAACGGCATCGAATACGGCGATATGCAGCTGATCTGCGAGGCATACTATTTAATGAAGCGGCTTCTCCACCTCTCCCCAGATGAGATCGCGGACTACTTCCGCCGCTGGAATCTAGGAGAGCTTTCCAGTTATCTCATGGAGATCTCGGCCCACATTTTGACCGTTCCAGACCCCGAGACCGGAACTCCGCTGGTGGATCAGATCCTGGGAGAGGCAGGCAGCAAGGGGACCGGGATGTGGACGGTGCAGGAGGCCCTCTCCCTGGGCGTCCCCCTGCCCACCATCGCGCAAGCCGTCTTCGCCAGGGATCTTTCCTGCCGCGCCCAGGTGCGTGCGGCGATGTCCAGGCAGGCGGCCCCTCACGAGCTCCCCGCCCTGGACCGGGACGCCTTTGCGGAAAAGATCCGCCGCGCTCTATATGCCTCCAAGCTCTGCTCTTATGCACAAGGCTTTGAACTGCTCCACCAGGCCAGCCAGCACTACCACTGGGATCTGGACCTGGGCGGCATCGCCCTGCTCTTCCGCGGAGGCTGCATCATCCGCGCCGCCTTCCTGGACCGGCTGGCTCAGGCCTACCGCGCCTGTCCCACGCTGGAGAACCTGCTGCTCTCCAGCGACTTCGCCTCCGTCCTGACCCAGTACCAGTCGGACTGGCGGGATGTTGTATCCACCGCCGCTCAGTGCGGCGTGGCAGTCCCCGCCTTCTCTGCCAGCCTGAGCTACTATGACGGGCTGTGCGACCCCGCAGGCCCGCTCAACCTGCTTCAAGCCCAGCGGGACTGCTTTGGCGCCCATACCTTCCGCCGAATCGACCGGGATGGGAGTTTCCACCACAACTGGTAACCGCCTCTTGCCTTTGGGGCGGGCGCCATCTATAATAGATTCAAGTCAAAACATCCTACGCCGCCCCACTGGACCGCAGCCAAATGGTTCACCCATTTCCTTCTTGCCCCATTTTGTGTGGGGCCAAGGCGTCTCCCGGCCCAGGCGGTCACAGCGGATTCAGCCACTTTAACAGGGGGGAAATCATCCATGAACAGCGGTACGCATCTCGTTTCCAGCAACACACTGGTGGATGTGGCTTATCACAACATCCGAAAAGACATCATCGAGGAATATCTGCCCGCCGGGCAAAAGATCAACCTCAGCGATCTCTGCACCCGCTATGGGGTCAGCCCCACACCTATCAAACAGGCCCTCAACCGCCTGATGGCGGAGGGGCTTGTGGAGAATATCCCCCGCAAGGGCTGCCGGGTACGGCCTTTCAACTGGTCCGAGCTGGATGAGATATTTGAGCTGCGCCTGATCATGGAGGTCAGCTTTGCACCACAAGCCACCGTGGCAGTCCAAAACACCCCTCAGCTCCAGAAGCGCTTTGAGGACAACCTCCAAAAAAATATGGAGCTGGTCCAGTACTACGGCACTGCTGAGGAGTATTTTGAAACATACGAGATCGACCAGCAGTTCCATGAACTCATCATCCTCGCCAGCGGGAATCGCACAGCGATTCGGGTCTATAAAAATTTGAATTCCCATTCCTATGCGACCTATCTCTTTGGGAAGCAGCCGCGGATCCAGACCATCAACGGCATTCTGGAGCACCGCGCAATCTACGAGTCCATGAAGGCGGGTAATGTGGACCAGGTCCGCCACCTGCTGAACTCCCACCTGGAAAACGCCCAAAAAAAGATCAGTCTCTCTTTGAAGCTTCAGCAAAACAGCGGCCAGCCCTGATATAGCAAAACGCGCCGCGCCACAGAACATGTTCTGTGGCGCGGCGCGTTTTCGATTCTTTGCTATGCCGTTCGGTCCGGGAAATCCGCCTCACACTGCACGGAGAAAGTGATGTTCCGCTCCTCCCCGCCCCGGCGCACCATCAGGGTAGCAGTCTCCCCCGGAATCAGGGTATTTTTCACCTGGCGCAGCTCCTGGATGGTGGGCAGAGGCGCCCCATTGAGGGACAGGAGCACATCGTCTACCTGCAATCCGGCGCGGCCGGCGCTGCTGTTCTCCTCCAAGGCGGCCACCCGCAGGCTGCCGCCACTGAAATCCACCGTGAAGCCCATGGCGGGCTGCCCGGCAATGAGCCAGTCCGCCACCTCCTTCACCTTCTGCATGGGGATGGCAAAGCCCAGCCCCTCCACGGTGCTGTCCTGGGCCACCACTTTCAGCGTGGTAATGCCCACCACCTGTCCCCGGTCGTTGATGAGGGCCCCGCCGGAGTTTCCAAAGTTGATGGGCGCGCTGGTCTGGATAACCTGAAGTTCCACACCGTCCACCGGCACTGTGCGGTTGAGGGCGGAGACGATCCCCTGAGTGATAGAGGTGCGGTAGCCCAGAGGATCCCCGATGGCCACCACCATCTCACCGCAGCGCAGCCGGTCCGAGTCACCAAATTCCGCCGGCGTCAGGCCACTGGCCTCCACCTTCAGCACAGCCAGGTCCTCCCCGGCATCCGCCCCCACCAATCGGGCCTCCATCACCCGCCCGTCGGACAGGAGCACCGACATCCGCAGGCTGTCTGCCACCACATGGGCATTGGTGAGAATGTATCCGTCCGCGCTCATCACCACACCAGTCCCGGTGCTGTACTCCCCCTCCCCATCGGCTTGGATCGAGACGACGGAGGGGACGCACTTTTCATAGATCTCCACCGCGTCCATAACCTCCCCCTCCCGCTGGGAGATCTGCACCTGGACGCCGGTCCCCGTCTCCGCCCGCTCCAGAGCGGCAAAGGGGTCCCGCTCCTCCTGTTCGGACAGATGCGGGGTCAGAGGCTCATCATCCCAGGGGAGCAGCCAGCGCACCGCCACCGTTCCCAGGGACAGGCCCACCACCAGCAGGAACAAAGCCAAAAATGGCAGCAGGGTGCGGCGGCGGCGCCGGACCCTGAGGACCGGCGGGCGCCGGGCTGGGACCACCACCGGCGGCGGGGTCGGGAAGGAGGGGGAGGGCTGCTCCCAGGGGCCTCCCCTCCAGAGGTCGTTCGGCTGTTCCTTCATAACGGCACTTCCCATCTCTCCGGTCTCAGCCGGCCGTCACGCCAGCGTCAGGGTGAAGGTGAACTGGGTCACCCCATCCTCGCTGGTGGCGGTGATATTTTCCTTCAAATTGCCCAAAATGGTTTTGACGATATATAGGCCCAGGCCCACACCCTCCCGGTCCACGCTGCGGGAGTAATCCGCCTTGTGGAAGCGTTCAAAGAGGAGTGGCAGCTCGTCCGGCGGGATGGTCGCCCCCAGATTGCGTACGGTGACAAGGGCCTTTCCGTCCTTTTTGGTGATCTGGACTGTGATGTCCGTCCCTTGGGCAGCAAACTTCGCCGCATTGTCCAGCAGGTTATAGCACACCTGGGTCACCGCGTCCGGGTCGCCCCACACCATGATCGGATCCTCCGGGAACTGAGCGTCCACATCCAGGCCCCGGCCGGTGATCCTCCCCTCCAGGCTGACCAGCACCCGGGACATGACCTCTATGATGTCAAACTGCTCCTGAGCGGTGACCGTCTCCGTCAGGGCGTTGAGCCTGGATAGGTCCAGCATCCTCCGGACCAGGCGGGACAGCCGCCGGGTCTCGGACACCACCACATTCAGCGCCTCCCCCTCCTTCTCCGGCGGGATCGTGCCATCCAGGATGCCCTCGGCAAAGCCGGCGATGGTGGTCATGGGGGTCTTGAGCTCGTGAGAGACGTTGGCGATGAAATCAGCCCGCTGGCTCTCCACCTTCTCCAGGGAGTTGGCCATGAAGTTGAACGCCTCCGCAAGCTCCCCGATCTCGTCGCAGCGGTCCTTATAGCTGTTGACCCGCACGTCAAACTCACCCCGCCCGAACTTCCGGGCGGCCTCCGCCATCTCGGTGAGGGGGCGGGTCTGGTGGGCCGAAGTGATGGAGCTGGCGATCACCGCGATGAGCAGCACCACCACCGCCGCAAAGAAGAAGATGGTGGCCGTGGCCCGCCACATCTCTGAAAGGCCGCTGGTGTCCCCTGACACCAGGACCAGCCCCAGGTTGGCGGCCAGCGTGGGGGTCAGCTTGGTCTGCACCGGCAGTCCCGCGATATAGCGGTTGGCCCCATAGATCCCCCCCAGATTGGTGATGCCGTTGTAGTGCCCCTGCTGGAGGATCTGCTGGACTACCCGGTCCGGGATCTGCTTGTGGTAGAGGTCGCTGTCCGTGGCGTACAGGATCTCCCCCTGGGTGTTGGTAACGATCACCGAGGCCTCTGAGACCGCGGAGACCGTCTCCATAGTGCTCTGGTACAAAGTCCATTTGATCCCGTCCAGCAGGCTGAGGCTGTCCACATTCTGCAAATAGTCGCTGGTGGCCGCGGCGATATAGCCCGCGTTCCGCTCCAGCCGGTCCCGGGTCTCTGAGATGATGTACCGGTAGGACAGCAGCATGAACGCGGTGGACAACAGGGTAAAGGACAGGGCGACGATGCCCACCATCATGGTCAATTCCCGCTTGTACAGGCTTTTCAAGGGAATCCCCCCTCTTTTTCTCAGCCGGCCCCGTTGGCGGGGGCCACCTCAAATTTATAGCCCACGCCCCACACGGTCTTGAGCCGCCACTGGTCGCTGACCCCCTCCAGCTTCTCCCGCAGGCGCTTGATGTGGACGTCCACCGTCCGGGAGTCGCCGAAGTAGTCGAAGCCCCACACCTCGTCCAGCAGCTGGTTCCGGGTAAACACCCGGTTGGGCGCAGAGGCCAGATGATAGAGCAGCTCCAGCTCCTTGGGGGGCGTATCCACCCGCTTGCCGTCCACCAGCAGCTCATAGGAGTCCAAGTTGATGACCAGCTTATCAAAGGACAGCTTCTGATCTCCCTGCTCCTCCTCCTGGCCGGTGCGGCGGAGCACCGCGTGGATGCGGGCCAGGACCTCCTTCATCTCGAAGGGCTTGACAATGTAGTCGTCCGCGCCCCCCTCCAGGCCGGTCACCTTGTCCTCGGTCTCCCCCTTGGCGGTGAGCATGATGACCGGGGCCGCAGACTCCTCCCGGATCTTTTTCAGCACGGTCCAGCCATCCATAATGGGCAGCATGATGTCCAGCAGCACCAGGTTCGGCTGGAAGGAGCGGAAATACTCCACACCCTTTCCGCCGTCCTTGGCTACTTTGGTTTCAAACCCCTCCTTCTCCAGATAGAGATGGAGCAGCTCTGCGATATTACTGTCATCCTCTACAATAAGCACCTTCTGGGACATGGTGAAACCCTCCATTTTTTCATTGGTGGCCCGGGCGGGCGCATTCTGCCCCTCCCACCCGGATCTTCTCCTCTATTATAGACGGGATCCCCGCGTTTGGGGTGAATAATTTGTAAATATCCCCCGTCAGACGTCCTCCCGCCGCTCCACATAGGAGTGGTCCACCTGGATCACCGCGGAATACTTCTCCGACAGGGCCTCCACCGCCTGCCGCAGCTCCCGGGTCACCTGGGCGTCGGTCAGGCGGAAGCCGTAGGGTACCATCACATCAAACAGCACGTTGGTGTGGTATGGGCCGGCGGTGATCCGCAGGTCGTGGATAGACAGGGCTGGATCCAGCGCCTTGGCCGCCGCCTCCACCTGCTCCCGCAGGGCGTTGGTGCGCTCATCATTGACCACTGGGTCGGTGTGGATCACCGTCTCAATGTGGTGCTTGGCCTTTAGCTCCCGCTCGATGTGGTCGATGATGTCGTGCATCTCCAGCAGATCGGTGTCCGCCGGGACCTCCGCGTGGAAGGACATCATGGCCCGGCCGGGTCCGTAGTCGTGATAAACCAGGTCGTGGATGCCCAGGATGTTGGGGTGGGACAGCACCAGCTTGTCGATGTCTGCCGCCAGCTCCGGATCCATGGCCCGGCCCAGCAGGGGGTCCAGCGTGTCCTTAGCGGCCTCCCAGCCCGTCTTAAGGATAAACGCGGCCACCAGCAGGCCGGCCAGGCCGTCCACCTGAAGGTCCAGAAAGTGGTCCACCAGGGCGGCGGCCAGCACCACGGCGGTGGCTACCGCGTCGGAGAGGGAATCGGCCGCCGTGGCCTTCATTGCCTGGGAGGAGATGGCCTCCCCCAGGACGCGGTTAAAGCGGAACATCCAAATTTTCATCCCGATGGACACCGCCAGGATGGCAATGGCCAGCCAGGAGAAGGACAGCTCCTCCGGGTGGAGCAGCTTTTCCAGGGAGCTCTTCCCCAGCTCAAAGCCCATCAGCAGGATTGCCATGGCCACCAGCAGGCCGCTGAGGTACTCGATCCGCCCGTGTCCGAAGGGGTGCTCCTCATCCGCCGCCTGCCCGGCCAGCCGGAAGCCGATCAGCGTGATCACCGACGAGGCGGCGTCCGACAGGTTGTTCAGCCCGTCCGCCACCACGGCGATGGAGCCGGTGAGCAGCCCTGCCCCCAGCTTTCCCAGACACAGCAGGGTATTCAGCAGGATGCCCACGCCTCCCGCCAGTGTTCCGCACCGCTGCCGGACCTCCGGAGCGGTGGGGTCCGCTCCGCCCAGACAGCGCCGGGTCAATGCCTTAATCAATGCAAAATGCCTCCTTGCTCCGCTGGAGCCAACAGGCCCCGGCAGATCTATGCCTTTTATCAATATATTATCTCACGCCGCCCGTTGTTCCGTCAAGACGGAAGGCAGGGCAGTTCTATGCCCTCTCTGGATCAGTCCTGTATGTTTTAGAGAGAAAAGCAGCGGTTTTGCGTGAAACTGTTTACAAACTGTTCATACCACCGTCACGATTTTGCCTTAATTATGGGGTAGGATATGAATGTAAACACGAAGTCTTAAAATTTCTCCCATTTCTCCCTCTCCTTTTACAACACACACAGGTCTGACACCCCGGTCCCATGGACCGGGGTGTCAGACTGTTCCGGTACAGGATGGGGCTATTTACAGAAAATTCACATTGCGGACATGATTTAGCAGTACTTCTCCGTTAAGATAAGACCGTACCCAGTTTTCATAGGATACCTCCCATTTCTCCCTCTCTTTACAACACACACAGGTGCAGCGCCCCGGCCTCAAGGCTGGGGCGCTGTGCTGTCCGGAGAGACGCGTGCTGTTTACAGAAAGTTCATAGGCAGGTCATGATTTCGACGTATTTCTTCGGTAGGATATCACTGTACCCAAGATCACAAAGAATTCTCCCATTTCTCCCTCTCCTTTACAACACACACAAGCAGAGAGCCCCGGCCTAACGGCCGGGGCTCTCTGCTGTCATTTGTGGGGAAAGAGATTCCCCAGGCTCTCTGCCTGCTGGTCATGCGCCCCGGCCGGTGGCCCCCCGTTCTGCCTCCAGCTGGTTCATCTTCCGCTTCCGGGCGGCGGAGAAGGCCAGCTTGTCCGCCAGCTGACGGGTGTCCCCGGACTGGATGACCTGGCGGTAGAGGCGAAGGTTGTCCTCCAACGTCTCCAGCGCCTGGGTCAGGGCGGGAGCGTTCAGGGAGAAGAGCTGGGTCCACAGGGGGACGTCCAGGGCGGCCACCCGGGTGCAGCCCCGGAAGGAGTCCCCCTCGAAGCCCTGGTAGGCGAACAGGCTGGGGTCGTCGCACACCGAGACGGCGATGATGTGCATCATCTGGCTGGTATAGGCGATGATGGCATCGTGCTGCTCCGGG